>Ga0265297_10003337_pt1 | contig 29381 bp, 22 predicted proteins | sample Munlanlwell13791_FD_192502 | JGI IMG/M metagenome (GOLD analysis project Ga0265297, IMG submission 192502) | Leachate microbial communities from a municipal landfill in Southern Ontario, Canada - Leachate well 137-91 | ecosystem: Engineered > Solid waste > Landfill > Unclassified | place...
TACGGTGCAGTCTGGACAGGTCTCCGGGGGGCTATGGTGCGATCCAGGTCTTTTCTGGAATGCGACGCAGCCATCAGGGAACTCCGGAGAAGTGGTTGAGAGGACCTACTCCCTCCCGGAATTCGTAAGTATTGACTGGGCACGGCTCTACGTTGCTGAGTATTGTGCGGCAACGAGTGGTGCAAAACCCACCGTTGCCAACATTGATTTCGATGGTGATGGTGATGGGATCTACAGCGACCTCGCTGAGGAAAATATTAATTCGGCCGACATGGGCGTGATCCCGGGATCTCCGCACATCACCCGGCTCTCCAGCAATTATGTGATGTGGTATGATGTGGGCACCCTGATCTCTGCAGACAATCCCTCGGTCAAAGTCGATACTGCAGGATCTTTTGATGGGAGGATCAAGTTCCTTGTCCTCGTTGTCGCATACGACGATGGCGACGACGACCAGGTTTTGTACTGGGTCAACCAGGGACATTTTAGCGGAATTGGCTCAACCTCGTTCGATGCATCCGGGATTCCCGGAACATGGGAGAGCGCTGAACTGGTGAACCTCTTCCTTGCCAGTACTGATGCAACAGCGTATACAATCGGGAGTGCCACCATCACACCCTCTGAAGAACAGACTCTTACCTTTTCAGGCTACAACAGGTTCGATGTCACTGGCAATGTGAGCGCAGGTACCACTCCATTCGGCTGGCCCGGAGCGGGGGCGTACTACAGAATCCCGCTTGCCATGCTCAGTGTCAGGACCCCTGCGCCGGAAGATATCGACCTGGAAATCATTTCAGTCACCTCCAACAATAACGAGATTTTCGCACACGAAGCAAACACCATCAATGCAACGATCGAAAATTCCGGGACTCACGATGCAGGTCCCTTCTCGGTGCTCTTTGATTTCGGCGACAGCCAGCAGACTGTGATGGTTCCCGGCCTTGCCGGTGGGGCAGGCACGACGCTCTCGGTCTCCGATCCCGCTGAAAGAACTGCCGGAGATCTTGTGAGCATCACGGTCACCGCGGACTCTGGCAGCCTCATTGGGGAGACCAGTGAGGACAACAATGAAGCGATACTTGAGAGAACCGTGAAGAACAACGGGTACAAGGGAAAGCGGTACACAGACGGGGATGACCTGGCTACCCATGTGGGGATCACGCTCCACGGGAACCTTCTCTACTCCCCGGGGAACAGCGTGTATAAGAGCGGGACGGGGGGCTGGACCGAGTATTCCGCATCATGGACCGCATCCGATCTTCCAGTCCCCTCAGGGGCCTCTGTGAGGGAAGCCAGGCTTTACATCCCGTATACCTGGGACAAGAGCGATGTCATGCCCACGGGAGTAACCCTGACCTTCAACGGGGCAATAGCCCCCTTCACTGCCCACTACCAGGACAGGAAGGATTGGGGGGCGTACGATTATCCCTGTGGTCTCCTGGTGTTTAATGTGACAAATGGGTTCCTTCAGGGAGGAAATACCGCAACGCTCTCGAAACCTTCGACAAACGAGGTCTCCTTCAGGGGAATGATCCTTGTGGTAATCTACGAGGATGCAACCACACCAGAGCGGGTCATCTTCCTGAACGAGGAGATGGACATGCTCAACGGTGTAGCTTCATATGCAACTACTCCAGAAGAAGCGACGGCATATGCTCTCTTTACGGGGACATCGCTTGATACGGGCGATATCACGTCTGCCACTCTCATCACCTTCGCGCCTGGAGCCGGGCCGAACGAGGGGGAACTTCTCTTCAACGGGCAGGTATGGTCCAATGTCTGGAACTTCCTTGGCGGTTCCGAGATAGGATATGACTCCAGGGATGTCACTGCTTTCCTTGATGATGAGGACAATGAGGCAGGCTTCCAGAGCAGCGGGGACTCGATGGAAGTCAGCAATGCGATCCTCGTAGTCGAGTTTGACGATGAAGGAGTCCTGCTCGATATCGACCTGGAGGTCACTGCCATTACTTCCAACAATGGGGAATTGTTCGCCCACGAGGTGAACACCATCACTGCAACCATCAACAATACCGGGCTCGACGATGCTGGTGCGTTTTCGGTCCTCTTCGATTTCGGAGACAGCCAGCAGGCAGTTCCTGTCAGCAGCCTTGCAGCCGGAGGGTCGGTGGCTGTGACTGCAAGTAACCCTGCGACCAGGACCGCCGGCGATCTGGTGAACATCACGGTCACTGTTGATTCAGGTGGTCTCATCGCTGAGACGAGCGAGGACAACAACGAGATGACGGTCGAAAAGACAACGAAGAACAACGGCTACAAGGGGAAGCGGTTCACCGATGGAGATGACATCGTGACAAGGGATATCTTCACATTCCACGGAGGACTCCTTTATTCTCCGGGGAACAGCGTATACAAGAGCGGATCAGGAGGCTGGACCGACTATTCAGCCTCATGGACAGGGGCTGACCTCCCGCTTCCTGGAGGAGCAACGGTCAGAGAAGTCCGGCTCTATATTCCGTATACGTATGACAAGAGTGATATCCTTCCTGAAGGGGTTACGCTCACGTTCAACGGGGCGACAGTCCCCTATTCTGCTCATTACCAGGACAGGAAAGACTGGGGATCGAGCAACTATCCCTATGGTCTCCTGGTCTATAACGTCACGGGCGGGTTCCTCACAACGGGAAACACCGCGACTCTCACCAAGCCGTCGGGCGACCAGGTCTCCTTCAGGGGAATGATACTTGTCGTGATCTACGAGGATGCGACTGCACCCGAGCGGGTTCTCTTCCTGAACGAGGAGATGGACATGCTCTATGGTGGTTCATCATACTCGACGAGCCCTGAAGAAGCGACCGCCTATGCACCGTTCACCGGCGCAACCATTGAGACCGGGGACATTGCATCAGTCACCCTTATCACCTTCGCACCGGGTGCCGGGCCGAACGAGGGAGACCTCCTCTTCAACGGACAGGGCTGGACCGATGTCTGGAACTATCTCGGGAGCACTGAAATCGGCGTGGCTTCCAGGGATGTGTCTGCATATATTGATGAGAGCGAGAATGAAGCAGGCTTCAGGAGCAACGCTGACTGGATGGAGTCGAGCATTGCAATCCTTGTCGTGGAGTATGAAGATCTGACGCCTGATACCATCACCCTCCGCCTCGATCCGGTCAACACGGCAATCCCGGTCGGCGAGAACGCGATCTACTCAATCATCATGAACTATGTCCCGCAGGGGATGGCCGGGTTTGATATCTCGCTCACCCTTGATAATCCGGAAATCGGGGACTTCCTCGCTTATACGGCTCCGTCATGGGCAGTCCTGAACACGTATTCGGAGATCTCGGGAGATTCGATCTGGTTCAGCGGCATCGATCTCCAGACACTCATCCAGGCTGGAGCAACTGATGTATCGCTCGGTACGATCACGATCAGGACCGACCACGCCGGTGAGACCACTCTCGTGCCGGGAAGTAAGAAGATCAACGCTGATGGTGGGGGGAATATCACCCCGGAGGTGACTTCAGCGGACCTGATTGCATATATTCCTCTGGATGCACACTTCACTGCGAACGCGACGACGGGGAGTATACCTGCAACAATCGCCTTCACCGATACGTCGACGGGTGATCCCCTGCCATCGGGCTGGGCCTGGGACTTGAATGGCGACGGGGTGACGGATTCGACCCAGAAGAACCCGGTGGATACCTATACGACCGGGGGAATGTATACTGTCAACCTTACCGTCTCGAACCAGTATTGTTCCGACACGCTGACCCGGGCAGGATACATCACTATCCCCCACCACGTCATCCCGCTCCCCTCACACACGAATGCGCCGACGGACCCTGATGGTGACAATCTCTACGAGGACACCAACGGGAACGGCTACCTGGATTTCGATGACGTGGTGGAGTTCTACTACAATATGGCATGGATAGAGCAGAATGAACCGGATCCCCGGGCCTTCGATTACAACGGCAACGGCTATTTGGATTTCGACGACGTCGTGGTGCTGTACTATGAGATACTGGAATCATAGGGGAGGGAAGAGGAACATTCACTCCCAATTGCTCATGATACGCTCCTGTGCCTACTACCTGCCAGTGAATCAGGAGGAACTACTTCCCATGAATTTCAGCGACCACCAGAACCATTGTCTTCAGTGATGAGAACAGATCAGAAAGAGTACTGATATGAATACCCAAGCACGAATCCCTCACATCATCGCCATAGTGCTGTTCTCGTTCCTTGCAATGTCCAGCTTCTCGGCCGCAGCGGAAGTAAGTGCGAATCCTGCATCGGTCGCACTCCAGCAGGGAGTAACCACCACGATTACCTATACCCTGGATGAGGCACCCGGTGGCCTTGCGGGATACAGTATGGATCTCTCCATCTCCAATCCTTCATGCGCACGGATAACCGCGATCAATCATCCTGCATGGGCAATACTGAACGCGACACAGGGTGTTCCGGGAAGCGAGATTATAATACACGGAGTTGATCTTGGGAAGGCTGTCGAGAACGGGGCAACATCCATTCCCATTGCAACGGTCACTCTCCAGGGGATCGGCACGGGATCCTGCACTCTTGTGACTACTGAAGCGCGGTTTGACGATGATAGCGGGAATATTTCGATGCTTGACACGGTGCAGGTGAACGTCACGGTCACGGGGAGTCCCTCATCTGGCTCATCGTCAGGGGGCGGAGGCGGGTCCTCATCCGGTGGCGGTTCAAGCAGCAGTTTCACCGGGGCGATCGTAACCCAGGAGACCCCGGGAATCATGCTCACTCCAACACCTACTCCCACTTCAACCATGGCGGTCGTTGCCTATGCTGCACCCTGGGAGACTGGAGAAATGCCTGTCCCTGAAGTAACTGCCATTGTTACAGATACAAAGAGTGTATCATCGCAGGGTTCCGAACCTGGCGCTAAAATCCCGGTGACCGTGCTTCTCTTTGGTGTTGGTGTGCTCATCCTTCTTGGACTTGGTGCATACCTCTTCATGAAGAAGAAGCGTTGAACCTCTCAATATCCTATTTTTACCTGTCCTGGTAAGGGTGACAGGATCACCCCTGTTCTGACAAAAGAGATCCGGTTGAACTCTCTGGAAAAGGGAGGCCTATCTGGCCTCCCCGATGAGGGGACATCTCCCTGGAACTGAGACATCACTGACGTAACGTTCGGGAGAGACAGGTGTCCTCCCTTGAATTGAGTGTGGAATTACTCTTCTCTTGCACGGTCATCTCCATGCGTGTCTCTCTCCATGGACTTTTTACCATGAGGCAATATGTGCAGGGTATCCCGACATTCGAGGCGCGCGAAATCCCTGCGGCTGTGAATCACATGGATGATTCCGCCAGGTAATTATTGGGATGCTTCAATAATAAATATTTTTATTTTCGTATTACTATATATGATGAAATAAATTTATGTATGTTTCACGTAATAATTGATAAATTATAAAACCGACATGGATCAGTAGCATTGATTCCCGATACTCTGCTGAAGAATGATGCCGAATCAGGTCGAAACCGGAATGCCCTGTATTAGATAGTCGGTATGAACATTGATCCCAATTTTTATGAGTAGTTGAAAGATATTTGAAAATTTTACGGATAAAGTAAAATAATTATTATTAAATGTAGCACGAGCCTATAATGGAGAGTATGAAGAGAGGGCATCTTGCTGCAGAGGTTGCCTGTATCCTGATTTTGATACTTTTAGCACAGGCTTCTGCTGCCAGTGTATACGAGCGGGCCATTATCCCTCAAGGGGACTCAACATATCGCGTAAGCCTCCAGTTTCCTGAAGGGACTATTTCAGGAATCACCGAAACGATCTCAAGCGGGATGACCTGCAAGGAGATCTCGCTCCCGCCTGAACAATACCGGATTGAAGGGACCACGCTTTTCCTTGCAATCATTGAGGAACGTGAGGTCTCCTACCTCGTCACAGGAAAACCCGGGATGACGGCAGAGATCACCGGAACTTATCAGGATATGATTACCGGAGAGAAAGGAAACCTCCCGGGTGCAAGAATATCCAGTTCGGGATCCGTGGAAATCATTGACGCTGCAGTCAATAATTCCCTCCCAGGGAACGATGCCCGGAGCCAGCATGCTCCACTGGAGCCGGTTCTCTTTGTCGTTGCATTGTGTGCGACTGGTCTCCTGTATTCCCTCAGGAGGCGCTCCCGATGAAACTCTTGTTCATGGTACTTGCCGCTGCAGTCTGTCTCATGATCGTATTGCCGGCCAGCGCAGGGCTCCCGGGCGATGCCAGCGGCAACGACCACCTGGAGAAACAGGAACTTGTTTCAATGATTCTTTCAGCATTGAAGGACAGCACCACCCTCCAGGATGCAAGGGATGCTGCATATGTCTATTCGAACTGGAACGGGAGTCCCAAGAAGATCATTGATTCATCCGGAAAGGAACGCGTGATATGGCGCCCGTTCCACCGGATTGTCGTTATGAACTCCGAGACCCTGGAGACGATGCGTTCCATCGGGTATGATACTTCAACCGTGGTCGGCGTCGATAAGTACACCCTGAAAGCGACTGCGTTCTTCCCGGAGTTCAAAAATACGCCGGGGATTGGATCCATCTGGGCGCCTGATTACGAAAAGATCGTCTCGCTGCAGCCCGATGCAGTCTTTGTCTATGCCGAGATCAGCAGATCATCATGTGACGAGATCGAGGAGAATCTTGCGAAGACCTCCCCGGGCGTCACCGTGCTCCGGTTCGACTGCTACCTTCCCGAAAGCTATCCCGGAGAGATCGGGATCCTCGGTGACCTCCTCGACTGCCAGGAAGGGGGCCGGGAATTCCTGGAATTCTACACTTCAAATATCGACACGGTGACCAGCCGCGTCGCTGCAGTCCCTGAGAACGAACGGATAAAGGTCTACTTTGAGACCTGGAATGATTACAAGACCTGTGCAGCGGGATCCGGGTACGACCAGAAGATACGGATGGCCGGGGGATCCAATATCTTCGGCAATGAAGCGGGAGAATACCCCGAGCTTGATCCCGAGGCTGTGCTAGCCTCCTCACCTGAAGCGGTCATTAAGCTGGTCGGGTCCATGAAATATACCTTCGGTGGATACAACGGCGGAGAAGAGGAGATATTCCGGCAGACGCATGACGCTCTCGTCTCCAGGAAAGGCTGGAAATCCCTCCCCGCAGTCCGTGATAACAGGACGTACCTGATTCACACCGACATCCTAGGTGGCCCGCACTTCTTCGTGGGCGTCCAGTACATGGCCAGGTGGTTCTATCCCGACCGGTTCTCCGATCTTGATCCTGTATGTGTTCATGCCGAATACCTGACACGGTTCCAGGGGCTGCCGGCATCAATCGTGGAAGATGAGATCTTTGTCTATCCCAGGTTGAGAAGGTAACATCGTGGACCAGAAAGGAGCCCCGGGGGATCTTTCGCATCTCAGGGAGGAATACCACCGGTTCGCGGCGAAGCGCTACCTCTTCCTTGCCGGATGCGGTATCCTGATACTCATCCTTATCGGGATCGCAACGACCCTTGGCTCCGCAGACCTCACGATCGGGGAGGTATACGCCGCGATCATCGCTCGCTTTTTCCCGTCGGTCGTAGAAAGCACCCCGCTCGCATCCACGATCGTATGGGAATACCGCCTTCACCGGATCTTCTTTGCGATTGCGGCGGGGTTCGGGCTCGGGATCGCGGGTGCAGTGATGCAGGGGGTGCTGCGAAATCCCCTTGCAAGCCCGTTCACCCTCGGGATCTCCGCGGCGGCATCTTTTGGTGCGTCCATCGTGATTGTCTTTGGAATCGGAGGATTTGCGAATGACATCGCGATCATCATCGCCGCGTTCGTCTTCACCCTCCTTGCGACGTTCGGCATCTACAGCCTCTCGCGGGTGAGGGGAATCTCCCCGGAGAGCATGATCCTTGCCGGGATCATCCTGATGTACCTTTTCTCTGCCATGACCTCGTTCCTCCAGTATATCGGCACCGTCGACCAGCTCCAGGAAGTGGTCTTCTGGACCTTCGGGAGCCTTCAGCGGACGTCCTGGGGCAAGCTTGCGCTCGTAAGCCTTGTCGTGGGCCTCTGCATTCCCTTTATCATGCTCCGGTCGTGGGACCTCAACGCGATGGGCCAGGGAGACCAGGTGGCAAAGAGCATGGGGGTCGATGTCAGCCGTACGAGGACACGCCTCATGCTGATCGCATCCCTGGTGACGGCGATCATCATCTGCTTTACCGGGGTCATCGGGTTCATCGGGCTTGTCGCCCCGCACATCACCCGCCTTGCGATCGGCGGGGACAACCGGTTCCTACTCCCAGCATCGGGCCTTGTGGGCGGAGCATTGCTCCTTACCGCTGACAGCCTGGCGAGGACCGTGCTTGCACCCGCCATCATCCCGGTCGGGATCATGACCTCCTTTATCGGGATTCCCTTCTTCCTCTACCTGTTCCTCAGGAAAAGGGAGGGGTACTGGTGACGCTTTCTGTCCGGGGTCTCTCGTTCTCGTACGGGGACCGGGAGATCCTTCACGATGTCTCGTTCTCGACCGCACCGGGCGAGGTGCTCGGGATTGCCGGCCCGAACGGATGCGGGAAGACCACGCTGATCAAGTGCATCGACCGGATCTTTGAACCGGGCGGGAGGGTCGAATTTGGCGGGAAGGATATGGCGGATCTCAGCACAACAGAGATAGCCCAGCTCATCGCCTATGTCCCCCAGGCGCTCACTATCGGCATGGCCATGAGCGTGTTCGAGACGATTCTCCTGGGCAGGCGTCCCTATATCAGGTGGTCGGTCTCGGATGCCGATCTCGAACGGGTAAGCGCCGTCATCGCGGAACTTGCCATCCAGCACCTCGCGTTCCGCAAGATGACCCAGATTAGCGGCGGCGAGCGCCAGAAGGTGATGATTGCACGGGCAATGGTCCAGGATCCCTCGCTGCTTCTCCTGGACGAGCCGACCAGTGCGCTCGATCTTCGGCACCAGCTCGAGGTCATGGAACTTGTTCGGAGGGTTGCCCGGGATAAGGAAGCCACCGTCCTGATGGCAGTCCATGACCTGAACCTTGCGGGAAGGTTCTGCGACAGGCTGATGATCATGAAGGAGGGCAGAATCGTTGCGATGGGAACGCCGTCCGAGCTCCTAACCCGCGAACTCATCCGTGACGTCTATGAAGTCGATGCGGTGATCTCCGGTGAATCCGGGTACCTCCAGGTCATCCCGGTCCGCCCTGTGGGAGAGATTACAGTGTGATCATGTAATGTTCTCTCTGGCAAGGTGAAAGAGCACACTGTTGAACGATAAAAACCCAAATCTCATCATCATACCACGATTCCATAATCCGGAAGCCCTGGTATGGACAAGGACAAGAATATGATCCATGCACAGGAACAGAAGAAGAATGCAGTAGTCTCCTGGACCGGGGGAAAGGATGGCTGCTATTCATGCCACAGGGCGATGGCGGAAGGGTATCATATCACCCATCTCCTGCACTTCCGTAACGTGAGGAAGCGGGGATCGCACGAGTTGAACAATGAGGTGGTCCGGGCGCAGGCAGATGCGATGGAAATCCCACTCATACAGAAGGACTTCACGTCGTACGAGGAAGAATTCAAGAACACCGTTCGTGACCTCCGGGAGCAGGGCGAACGGATCGATGCGGCGGTGTTCGGGCACATCGAGACCCACAAGAACCTGGTCGATCGTATCTGCAGCGAGATGAACCTCGAACTCGTGATGCCTCTCTGGAAACAGGATTCAAAAAAATTAATACAAGGGATGCGTGAATCCGGGCTTGAGATTGTGGTTGTCAGCGCAAAAGAGAGCCTGATGGGGAAGGAATGGCTTGGCCGGAAAATCGACGAAAAGTTCATCGACGACTTGAAGAGGCAGGATTCATCCATCGATCCCTGCGGCGAGAACGGGGAATTCCATACCCTTGTCACCGACGCCCCGATGTTTAAGAAAAAGATAATAATCACCGGAAGCGACCGGGTGCTCCAGGACGGCTACTGGTACCTTGACATTTTCGGGTGGACGTTCCAGGAAAAATAACCGGACTCCCTTGCATCCGCGCAGGATTTTTCAGCTCCAACCGGGCAATGAATAGGTAATTTATAAATACTTTCTCGTTCGTTATTGTTTTGAGGCAATTAAGGTGGCAGAATTACCAGTTGCAGCAATGATTAGGATTGCCAAGAAGAGTGGAGCAGAACGTGTCGGCCGTGATGCCGCAGTTGCTCTCGTTGGACAGGCAGAAGAGTACATTGCATGCCTTGTGAAAGAGGCAAACAAGCTTGCAATTCACGCAGGAAGGAAGACTATCAAGGAAGAGGATGTAGAACTCGCGATTAAATCCCTTTAATCCTCTCTTCTTTCCTAAATTCACGGTTCTTTCATCGGATATCCCGGCAGTGTTCATTCACAAAATCCAGGTTGTTGAAGTATTTTTTACCTCTTTTCATTTCATATCTCCATCAGAAAAAGAGTGATATCTCGTATTGAAGGAGGGTATCAGTGATGTATCGGGCTTTGCCGGCTCCTCACGCCCTTGTATATCTCAAACCATGCGACCGAGAGACTACCCGCGGCGAGACAGAGGAGGATATGCCCCGGTGTAATTGGTGCAAACTGGAACAGGGATCTCAAGCCGGGGATGACAAGGACTGCGGCCATGAAGAACATGGTCCCTCCCAGTACCCACCATAATGCCCGGTTTGGTGTCCTGAAGCGTGCGACAATGCTCTCTGTCCAGGAACGGTTGGTGCAGATGAGGGCGAGATTGGCGACAACGATGGTCACAAAGGCGACGGTTCTCAGCTGATCTTCGGAGAGCTCCTGCATCATACAGTACAGGTATACTCCGAGGACGATGCCGAGTGTGACGAACCCCTGGAGAAGCGCAATCATAACTGTGGGACGATCGAGGATGTGGTCGCCTGGTTTCCTGGGGGGTTTCGTCATGATATCGGGCTCCTCCCGCTCAGCCTCGAATACCACCGAACATGCGGGATCGATGATCAGCTCCAAAAACACGATCTGGACAGGCAAAAGGATGAGCGGCCATCCGAGGAGAACCGGGAACAGCGAGAGACCGGCGATGGGGACATGGATTGAGATGATATACGCCATCGCCTTCCTGAGGTTCGCATAGATCCTCCGCCCCATACGGATCCCCGCGACAATAGATGCAAAGTTGTCGTCAAGGAGGACGAGTGCGGATGCTTCCCTGGCCACATCGGTGCCTCTTCCTCCCATTGCGATGCCAATGTGGGCGGCCTTGAGTGCGGGGGCATCGTTGACCCCGTCACCAGTCATGGCCACCACCTCGCCTCCCGACTTCAGGGACTCGACGATCTGGAGTTTCTGTTCGGGCACGACCCGGGCAAAGAGTGACGTGGCGCGGATCATCGCGTCCCTTCTTCCCGCAGGCATCGCTGCAAGATCAGGCCCGGCAATGAGCGCGCCCGTGTCAGGGAGCCCTATCTGCCGGGCGATATTTCGCGCAGTGGCAGGGTAATCGCCGGTGATCATGGCGACCCTGATACCCGCCGCCATACACTCGCTGACCGCCGCCGCCGCATCAGGCCTCACTGGGTCGGCAAACCCGATAAGCCCAAGGTACGTGAAGGGGAACGCATGCTGGCCGTCAGGGAGCTGGGCTGACCTGAAACGGGATTTCGCGACGCCGAGCACCCGAAGGCCATCCGCAGCAAGGGCTTCAACATCCCCCGTCAGTGCAGCAATCTCCCGCTCTTCCATGTGACACAGGTCAAAGATTGCTTCAGGGGCTCCTTTGGCGGCGATGATGAATTCATCATCCTTTCTTGACCGCCAGACATTGGACATCGCCAGCAGTTCCCGGGACAGGGGATATTCGAGGAGAAGTTCCCAGTCCCCGTGAAGGTGTTCGGTTCCCGAAAGATCCGTATTTCCCGTCTTTGTGAGTGCCTGCTCCATGGGGTCGAAGGGATCTTTCTTGCAGGAGAGGATCGCATACTCGAGGAGCTCGTGGAACGGTTCGGGGAGCACGTTCCCCTCATCGGTGAGGCAGTCAAACGAAGACCCTGCAACCTTGCATTTCGCGACGGTCATCCGGTTGAGGGTGAGAGTCCCCGTCTTGTCTGTGCAGAGCACGGTGGTTGCTCCCAGGGTCTCGATCGCCGGCACATGCCGGGCAAGGACGCTGATCTTTGAGAGCCGCCAGGCGCCGAGTGCCAGGAACACCGTCAGAACGACAGGAAATTCCTCGGGGAGAATGGCCATTGCGAGTGTAATGCCGGCGAGGAGGCCGTGGAGCCAGTCACCGCGTGTCAGGCCATACGCAACCACCACGATAACTACAAGGAAGAGCCCGATGAGCGCAATGCTCCGGACAATGTGCCCAGTCTCGACATGCAGGCGTGTCTCTTCCGGCTCGACGGCCTGTAATGCTTTGCCGATCTCTCCCATCCTGGTATTGATTCCGGTCGAGACCACCACGGCAACTCCCTGGCCCTGGACCACCAGGGTTCCCGAGTAGAGCCATGGCTGGTCGTCACCGCCGGGTTGCCGCTCACCGGGATCGCCGAGCGCGGGGAGCTTCCTCACCGGTACAGACTCTCCGGTCAGGAGCGATTCATCGATCGAGAGGTTCGTGGACTCGTTGAGGAGTGCATCTGCTGCGATGCGATCCCCTTCGTTCACGAAGAGGAGGTCGCCTGTCACCACATCCCGTCCTGCAACCCGGACCAGGCGGCCATCCCTGATCACCAGTGCCCGGGGACTTGAAAGGTTCCTGAGTGCTTCCAGGGCTCTCTCCGTTTTTCGCTCCTGGTACACCGTAATGCCGATGATCACCGCAACAAAAGAGAGGAGCAGCGCACCCTCCTGTATATCACCGAGCACGAAGTAGATAGCTCCTGCACCGACAAGGAGAAGAAACATGGGCTCCCTGATGACATCAAGAACGATGCCGAATATCCCCCGGGTATCCGGGGATGGGAGTTCGTTTGGGCCATCCTCCATGAGACGTGTCTGTGCTTCTTCCGTGGAGAGTCCGGTGAACCGGGAGAGGTCGAGAGGGGGCATGGGGATTTCCGGTAGCTGAAGCGATAGGTTTGTGGATCAGATAGGTATTTCGATAGATTACGGCCAAGAACGCGATATTACTCACACAAATATCAGCAATACAGGATTAGGCATTCTGCAGTTCCATGGGAACGAGGGGCCCCGTAAGAACGTATGGAAAAACCAAATCAAATCCACATAAAAAAATTTGCACTCTGTGACTGGTTACTGCCTACTTCCTGTCAAAGAAGATATTCTTCCCTGACGCCTTGAGGGGAATCCCGTATGCCACCGTGCATCCCTCGAGCCAGCCCAGAGAGAGTGCTGCGGCTCCTGCCGAGTACATCACCCTGTTGTCAATATTGTGGATGGATGCGGTCTTGACTGCGGACCCGACCGCAATTCCGAGATCGGTGATCTTGACGATGCAGTTCGGTCCCCTGAACGGCCCCGCCGGCGTCGTGGGATCCACCGCACCGACCATCTCGTCACATCCCTCGTATCCGCATCCCTGGCAGTTGATACCGATCGGCTCCTGGCCCCTGATGCCAAGGATGAGGCAGGCATCCGCGGCAGCCACATTCCCTGCATCGCGCAGGAAAAAGGAGAGCCCGAGTTTCGCGGAGAGCCGCTCCATCTCCTTCGAGAGGATTGGGAGATCGGGTGGCCCCGCGATGGTGGTGACGAGGGAGTCCATTCCCTTTCCCTTCGGGGCTGTCCGGGCAGAGAGTGCCATCAGTTTCGCAACCGTCATGACTCCTTCAGAGATATCCTGTTCCGGCATAGGTAGGGAGTCGACGTCTCAGGATATCAGGTGAGCGGCCTCATGGAGAATGAGCCGGGACTATTCCCGGAAAATGCAGATGATACCCGGACAACGTGAAATGATGTGAAGGGGTTCACGCGAAAGGAGTGGCCAGGATGGAAATCATTAAAGGAATGGCTTTTCCAGGATTATCTACATAACTGGATCCGCGAGATCCGACACAGAAGGAGAGTAAAACGAAATGGATTCGTATCAATGCACGATATGCGGGCATATCTATGACCCCGGTAAAGGTGAACCTTCCATGAATATCCAGCCAGGCATAGATTTTTCCAAACTGCCCGGGGACTGGCAGTGCCCGATATGCATGGCAACCCCTGACAAGTTTGTGAAAGTGTGAGCGATTTGCATGGTTGTCCAGGAGATTGCACCAGGTATATTCTCGGTCGGGGCGCTTGATTTTGACAGGCGCCTCTTTGACTCATTGATCCCGCTCCCGCAGGGTACGACCTACAATGCGTACCTTGTTCGCGGGAAGGAGAAGACCGCGCTGATCGACACAGTGGACCCGGCCAAGGAACTCGAGCTCGTGACCAACCTGATCAAAGCAAACGTCGATACGATCGACTACATTATCATCAACCACGCAGAGCAGGACCACTCGGGCACGCTTCCCATGATCGCCGAGCTCTTCCCCGGCGCAAAGATCGTGGTCAACGAAAAGTGCCTCGACCAGGTGAAGATTCTCCTCGATATCGGGGAAGATCGCTGCATGATAATCAAGGATCGCGACACGATCGATCTCGGGGGAAAGACGCTCGAGTTCCTCATGACCCCCTGGGTCCACTGGCCCGAGACCATGGTCACCTACGCCCGGGAAGACAGGGTCCTCTTCTCCTGCGATTTCTTCGGATCTCACTACTCGGAGAGCACACTTCGTGTCGTCGAATGGGGCGAGATCTACCGTGCCGCAAAGCGCTACTATGCCGAGATCATGATGCCGTTCCGCTCATCCGTCCGGGAGAACCTCGAGAAAGTGAGCGCCCTTGATATCGCCATAATAGCGCCAAGTCACGGCCCGATCCACACCAACCCCGCGCTCATCATGGACGCATACCGGGACTGGACATCCGATGCGGTTAAAAACGAGGTCGTAATCCCGTACGTGAGCATGCACGGGAGCACCGAGAAGATGGTCGACCACCTTGTGAGCGCGTTGAGGGAGAAAGGGGTCAGGGTTCTCCCCTTCAACCTGGTCGCAACCGATATCGGGGAACTGGCGATGGCGCTCGTGGATGCCGCCACCATTGTTATCGGGACTCCGACGGTCATCTTCGGACCCCACCCCCAGGCTGTGTACGCGGCATACCTCGCAAACCTCCTCCGTCCGAAGACCCGGTTTGTCTCGGTCGTCGGCTCGTACGGGTGGGGAGGAAAGACTGTAGACACCCTGAAGGGGATGCTCCCCAAGATCCAGGCTGAGCTGATCCCCCCGGTGTATATCAAGGGTGCTCCCGGTGCATCGGACTTACACAGCATCGAAGCCCTTGCAGAGGCCATCGCTGCAAAGCACCGGGAAATCGACATTCTTGTGAAGGGCTGATGAAAAAACATACTCTTTTCTTTTCCGGATCTGGCATACTTTTACGCGGGATTTCGGAGGTATGTCGCGCTCTCCATCTCCCAATACCAAGAGGTCCTGCATGAGCCAAGTTCGCGATTTCAAAAAATTCCTCTCAGAATCAGCACGTGTGTATATCATCGGCGTTGCGGGTGATTCCGGGTCAGGGAAGAGCACCTTCACATCCGGAATCAGGAACATCCTTGGTGAGGACCTTGTTGCAACTATCTCACTCGATGATTACCACCTCTATGGTCGCGACAAGAGAAACTTCCTCAATATCACCCCCTTAAACCCTGCTGCAAACGATCTCGCCAGGCTTGAACGGGATGTTGCACAGCTGAAACAAGGTCACGGGATTGAGAAGATGCAGTACAACCACTCGACCGGGACCATCGAGGGACCGGTGCATTTCTCCCCTGCAAAGGTCATCATCCTCGAAGGTCTACACCCGCTCAGCACACCGGTCTTGAGGACCCTTCTCGATTTCTCGTTCTTCGTCGATCCTTCACCTGACGTGAAGCGTGAATGGAAGATGAAAAGGGACATGGGATTCAGGGGATACACCGAGCAGGAAGTCCGGAGGGAGATGGCGGCCCGGGAACCCGATTACCTCGCCTACGTCGCACCCCAGAAAGCGTTTGCGCAGGGGATCATCGGGATCTCATTCTCCCGATTCGGGAGGGAACTCGGGTGGAAAGAGAACATCTACCGGGTTTCCCTCTCGATGGCTCCCCTTCCCGAACTGCATGAGAACGTCCTGATGACATTTGACCTGGGGGCAGTCCTTACGGCACACACGAGGCCGTACTCTGTCGGGTATATGCCGGTCATGAACGAGGGACATCACATGGGCACACTGGAGCTCGACGGAGGATTCCCGTGCGATGCGGCGCACGAGCTCTTTGCCCGTCTCCGCGAAAAGACAGGGATTGATCCCAGTGCCCTGATCCCCACATGCCCCCTCTTGACACCGACCGACATCATGCAGCTGATCGTCTGCTGGCGGATAATCTCCCACCGGCATATGCTCGACTGAAATTTCTCTTTTTTTCCCAGGGCAAACATACATCAGGCTGGAAATGCCACAGATTCAGGTAGGAATGGGCAGGATCCGGTACTTTTCCATGGTGCTCGGGGAGCTCGGCGAGATGCTCATCTTCATAAGCCCGCTCACCCTTCTCCCGCTTCCCATCGCGGCGATCTTCAGGGAATGGGATATGCTGCTTCCGCTGGCCTCTGTCCCCGCACTCTTTTTCCTCAGCGGATTTTTCCTCAACTATCTTCCGAGAAAGAAGCAGGATGTCAGGTTCTCTGCCGCACTCTGCTCGGTTGCGCTCGTCTGGCTGGCATTTGCCGTCATCTCGTGCATTCCCTTCATGTTCGTGCTGGATCTCTCCTTTACCGATGCAATGTTCGAATCCATGGCCGGATGGACCGGGACCGGGTTCTCACTCCTCAAAAACCTTGATACGATCCCCGAGAGCCTTCTCTTTTGGAGAACCTATATGCAATGGGTGGGGGGCCTCGCCGTGATCTCCCTTGCGCTCACCACGGCATTCCGGTCAGATCTGGACACATCCCCTCTTTTCAAGGCAGAGAGGAAAGCCGAACGCATCCTCCCGAGCGTGATTGCGAACGGAAAGGAGATCTGGGCCGTCTACATCCTTCTCACCGTGATCTCGGCGGGCCTGATCATGATGTCCCGTGTCCCGCTCTGGGATGCCCTGAATCTTGCGATATCCGCGATCTCGACCGGGGGATTTATCCCGAAGACGGGTGGACTTCTCTCGTATAACAACCCCCTCCTCGAGCTCTTCCTGATCCCTGTCATGATATTCGGATCGACTCCGTTCACTCTCTATTATATGACCTACCGGAGAAAGGCAGTCTCCTTCTTTTCAGACGAGCAGGTCCGGCTCCTCTTCATCTTCCTCATCTTTGGGACCCTGATCGTGGTCGCCGATCTCATCTTCCTTGCCGATTTTGCCACAAAAGAGGCGGTCCGGCAGGGCGTCTTCATGACCACCGCAGCGATCAGCACCACTGGATTCCAGAACGGAAATCCCCACCTCTACCCCAGCGTGACGGTCGTTTTTTTAACGATGCTGGTCTTTATAGGCGGTGCAAGCGGGAGTACTGCCGGGGGGATCCGGCTCTCGCGAATCGCGCTCGGATACCGGGGGATCATCTGGTGGTTCCGGAGAACATTTGTGAGCAGCAGGGTGCTCGTGCCCTTCAAGTACCAGAAAAAGACCATCCCTGTCGAGGTCGCCGAGCCGGAACTCTCGAAGAGCATGCTGGTGATCATCCTTTCCGTCATAACCGTGTTTCTTGCGACCGTGATTGTCCTGCAGGAGCATATCACGTCGCTCGGGCTCACCGATCTCATCTTCGACATCGTGTCGGCGCTGAGTTCGTGCGGGATCTCGAGCGGGTACGTGAACCCCACCATGCCGCTCCTCTCAAAGTGGGTGTTCATTGTCGTGATGTGGGTCGGGAGACTCGAAGTGATCCCGGTCTTTGTCCTCCTGGCAGGCCTGATCCGCGGATCAGACTAGGAATCTGGCACTTCTAAATCAATTTTACTTTTGTTAACTCCATAATATTGAATTACAAGGGCCATCCATTACTGTGTGATGAAACAGATTGCCCTGTACGGGAAAGGCGGTATCGGGAAGTCCACCACCTCGGCGAACCTCTCCGCAGCACTCTCCCTTCAGGGACTTGATGTGCTGCAGATTGGATGCGACCCGAAACGAGACAGCACGAGGATGCTGATGCAGGGAACCCTCATCCCGACGGTGATGGACCTTGTCAGGAAGAGGGGAGACCCGGCGGTGACCCTCGACGAGGTCGTGTACCGGGGTTTTCATGGGGTCCGGTGCGTGGAGGCGGGAGGACCCGAGCCGGGCGTCGGGTGTGCCGGGCGGGGGATCATCGCAACCTTCCAGATACTTGAGAAACTCGGGGCGCTCGATGCGGATGTGGTCGTATATGATGTGCTTGGCGATGTGGTCTGCGGTGGGTTTGCCATGCCCATGCGTGAGGGGTACGCCGAAGAGGTCTACCTTGTCACCTCGGGGGAGTTGATGTCGCTCTATGCTGCCAACAACATCTGCAAGGCGATATCCCGCCTCTCATCTCGGGCACGCAGCAGGTGCCGGCTCGGGGGTGTGATCTGTAATGCTAAGAACCTCCCCCGGGAAGAGGAACTTGTTGCCGAGTTTGCAGAAAAGATCGGGAGTTTCATGATCCAGTTCATCCCGAGAGACCAGGTGGTCCAGCAGTCGGAACTGAACAGGAGGACCGTGATTCAGTTTGCCCCTGAATCCGGCCAGGCTGAGGTGTATCGGACGTTCGCCAGAAAGATCATGGAGAACCGAAGGCTGGATATCCCCACACCGCTTGAGATGGAGGATCTGGAAGACCTTGCATATGCCTATTCCACGTGATGATGGGTGCACGCTGACAGGGGCGCTCTCTGTCACCACCGAGATCGAACGGTGTGCAACGATCATTCACGGACCTTCCGGGTGTGCTCACCACAACTTCTCTCTCCTGCATGCACTCCACGCTGCCAGGGATCATATCACCACCCCTGCACTCATTTCAACCGACATGTCCGAGCGGGAGGTGATATTCGGGGGCGAACATCTCCTCGAAGAGGCGATCTTTGAGGCGTTTTCGCGACATCCTGATATCATCTGTGTGCTCTCGACCTGCGTTGCCGCTACCATCGGTGACGATGTTGACGCACTCTGCAGGATCCCGCACGACATTCCCGTCATTCATGTTCCTACCGGAGGTTTCCTTGGCGGAGGCTTTCTGTCGGGCCATATCAATGCTCTTCAAACCCTCTCCCACCTTGCAAAGAGAGGAGAAGGGAGCCTTTCAGTCAATCTCGTCGGGGAGAAAACGCTCGAGTACGAGGTGCAGGAACATTACCGGGAAGTGTCCCGGATCCTCGCGTCCATGGGAGTCCCGGTTCACACCAGGTTTGTGTGCGGGTCCTCACTTCCCGACATACAGCGTCTCGGGAATGCTTCTCTGAACATCCTCCGGGATCCGTCCATGGTTCCCCTCGGAACCACGCTTGATAGGGAGCTCGGGATCCCGTTCGTCGATTCATTCCCGCTCGGGATGGAAGGAACGATCAGGTTCATGGAGGAGGTGGGGGCGGCTCTCTCCCTGGATGTAACCGACGCCATAGCAGAAGAAGAAGCACTCCAGCGTGAGATGGTGCGGGCATTCTCATCGCTGAAGGGAAAGAGGATACGGTTCAGCACGAGATATGCAGAGGAGGGGGTATTCCATCCCGGGTACGAACTCGCAGAGATGCTCGATCTCGAGATCCACGAGCATGGAAATCCCGTCCCTGTTCCCGATCCGTTCCCGGTGGGAACCCATGGGATCAGGAGGCTGCTCAACCGGTGGATGAGGGGCTGCCATGCCTGAATGTGCAGGGCCGCTGTGGCCGTGCGGGCTCACCGGGGCGGCTGCCTGCCTGTCAGGATTGCAAAAAATCGCCGTCGTGATCCACGGGTCCGAGGGCTGCTATTTCTATCCGGCAACCACCCTCCATGTTCCCCTGTACTGCACATCACTCACTGACCAGGACATCATTCTTGGAACCGATGAGGCTCTGATCCGGACAATCGATGGCATCGGGAAAAAGGTCCGGGACATGTATGTCATCTGTTCATGCGTTCCTTCAATCACAGGCGAGGACGTCCGGGCAACCCTTGAATCCCGGTATGGCGAGAATGCAGGGATCCATGTGCTCGATTCCCCGGGTTTTTCCGGCGAGTATGAGAAAGGATACCTGGCGGCGCTCTCGTCCCTCAATCTTCGCGAATCGGGGGAGATGAACACCTGTATCAACATTGACGGGATCTCGCTTATGGATCCCTTCTGGAGGGGGAACCTGCAGGAAGTTGAGCGGATGATCAGGCTCGCAGGAGCAGGTGTAGGAGCGAGGCTGTGTTCATGCAATGCGGGATGCGAGATAGAGATTGCACCATCTACCATCCATGCAAACCCCGATCTTGTTTCAGAGAAGGGCTCGTCACTTGGATCCCTGCTCGGTATCCGGGAGATCAGGAAGACTGTCCGCACCCTCGAAGACAGGTTCCCGGAAAGCGAGGGTGTGCTTTCCGGATTGCATCTCCCCGAAGCGGAGGAACACATTGTTGCCGCATGCGATAAATACCTGAGAAGGTTCGATCCCCCGGACGTAGTCCTGGCCGGGCAGTGTGCATCGATGCAGGCGATTGCGGGCATGCTGGACGAATACCTGGGAGCCGGGATTCTCGGGATTGCATCCAGGAACGTCCCCGGAGAAGGCCAGTATCCCGCGATGTGGGTCAGGGATTATGCTGGCATCCTCGAGATGCTTGAACGGGAAGAGCCTGACCTCGTGCTCGGATCATCGTTTGAGCAGACTGCGTATCCTTCCGCTGCATGGGTCGGGATCACTCCACCGCTTCGCGGTGCAGTGAGGCTGCATGCCCGCCCGATTGCCGGGATCGAAGGGGCGCTTGCCCTGATGGAATCGGTCCTGAATGCCTGTATTGACCGCCAGAAAGTTACATGACCGGGTAGCCATGGGTTCCCCGGACGCCCTCATTCTTTTCACTTTCACACCGCGCAGATCGAGCCCTTATATACCCCCGTTTCGAGAGGATAGGAGTGAGGTGAATGAAATGCAAAGAGCAGGATATCTCACCCGGGATGGAAAAAAAGTCCTTGACAGCGACGGGATTCCATGCGAGATCCTGGAGCTTACGATATTCGGGGCGAGGCTTTGCATGCTCATTGATGAGGTCAAAGGAGCCATCCAGAGGGGCACCCCCGCAGGCGTTGTCCGGATCAAGCAGAACTGGATGGAGTACCTTGGCGGAAAGGCGGGGAATGCGCAGGTCTCCCGTTCCGGAAAAGCCCTCAATATCGAGCTCGTGAATGGGGACCGGTTCACGCTCTCACTCGACTCTTTAATTGGGGTCATCAACTACAGGGAGAGGTATGCACGCATCATGGAACTCTCCCCGTTACCATCGCAGGAAACTGCACGGGATCGCCTGATCACGGATTTCACGATGCCGCTGCAGTCCTATTATTCTTCCGAGACCGCGGACCAGATGACCGCGTAATAGTTGGTTGAGGGATTCCTTTTTTTTATTACATCTTCAAGAATATCTCTATTCGATACGGAGTGCCCGATGTCCATTGCGTAAAGCAATTGACCCACCGCCCCAGCCATTCGCCCCGGATTGGGTGCAAATACCTTTCAGTTTTGCAGAAAAAATTGAGCACGTAACGTGACACTTACACATTATCAGGACTATTCAGCGGGATTGGCCTTGCATTGTGTTCATTCCCTACGAAATCCGGTCCGGCAGGAAGGTGTGGGAAATTCCGGTTAAAACCAAAAAAAGGTGTGTGCTTCAGTTGTCACTGCTTCCTGACCAGTGCAGCGACATAGTCACCCACATCTGTGGTGCGGGAAGAACCACCCATATCCTTGGTGACGACCCCATCGAGGATCGACTGCCCGAGCGCTTTCAGCACGCCTTCGGCTGCCTCGTGCTCTCCCAGGTGGTCGAGCAGCATGGACCCGGCCCAGATGGTCGCCATCGGGTTGGCAACTCCCATGCCCTTATACTTGGGCGCCGACCCGTGGATGGGCTCGAACATGGAGGTCCCCAAGGGATTGATGTTTCCTCCGGGAGCAAGCCCCATCCCGCCCTGGATCATGGCACCGAGGTCAGTGATGATGTCACCGAACATGTTGGGGGTGACCACCACATCGAACCACTCCGGGTTCTTGACAAACCACATCGTGACCGCATCCACAAAGTTGAATTCGGTGGTAAGATCCGGGTATTGTGCAGTCACTTCAGTAAACACTTCCCTCCAGAGCCCGTAGACATCGGAGAGCACGTTTGCCTTGTCGACCGAGGTGAGCTTGCCTCTCCGCCGGGATGCAAGGTCGCACGCATAGGTGATTGCCCTACGAGCTCCTTCCCGCGTGATGACCCCGATCTGGTAGGCGAGTTCCTCGGCATCACTCTCGATGTCAAGGCCGAACTTCGCATGGTACAGCTCCCTCTCGATCTCAAGGGTAGTTTTCTGTGATGTTTTAAACCGCCCGCCGATCCCGACATAGAAGTCCTCGGTGTTCTCCCGGACGACAACGAAATCGATATCGGAGGGTTTCTTCCCGGCAAGGGGAGTTGCGACTCCGGGCAGGAGCCGTATCGGCCTGAGGTTGATGTACTGGTCGAAGTGGAACCGGAGAGCGAGAAGAATCCCCTTCTCCAGGATACCGGGTTTGACCCGTTCGTCCCCGATCGCCCCGAAGTAAATTGCCTTAAACTTTGAAAGATCATCAAGGGTGTCCCCGGTCAGGAGTTCCCCTGTTGCGAGATACCTGTCTGCACCCAGTTCAAACTCCTCGAACCCGAGTGAGAATCCATACCGGTCACTTGCAGCCTCGAGGACCTTTCTTCCTTCACGGATGATCTCGGGCCCTATCCCGTCCCCGCCTATGACCGCGATCCTGTGCATGTCTCCACCTCCTCGAGATTACGGGCGTAGTCGACGAGTCCTCCGGAATCGACGATCTCTTTCAGGAATCCCGGAACAGGCTCGATTGCGTACTTTTTTCGTCCGGATTCAACGTATCCCTCGTTCATGTGTACGACCAGGTCTGCCCCGTCAGCGATCTCGTCCGCATCGCTGCATACCAGGGGGAGGAGGCCGACGTTGATCGCGTTCCGGTAGAATATTCGTGCAAACGATCTCGCGATGATGAACCTTACCCCACCACCGGAGAGCGCTATAGGTGCATGCTCCCGCGATGACCCGCACCCGAAATTCCGGCCGGCAACGATCACGTCGCCTTTCTTCACGTTCTTCGCATAGTCGGCTCTTGTGCCCTCGAACGCATGTGACGCGAGGGTTACAGGGTCGTAGATGGTCAGGTATCTCCCGGGGACGATCGCGTCGGTGTCGATGTTGTCACCAAATTTCCATGTCCTCATCATCACACCTCCCTCGGGTCGGTAATCTCGCCACGGATTGCACTCGCCGCTGCGGTTGCCGGTGAGCAGAGGTACACGAATGACTCAGCGCTCCCCTGCCTTCCCTTGAAATTCCTGTTCGACGTCGACAGCGAGACCTCGCCCGGTGCCAGAAGGCCGAACGCTCCTCCCATGCAGGGGCCGCAGCAGGGCGCCTCCACGAGTGCCCCGGCTGCGACGAACTGCTCGACAATCCCTTTACGAATGGCTTTCAGATATTCCGCCCTTGATGCAGGAATGATGAGCACTCTTATATCGTCATGGAACGACCTGTTCCCGAGCACCTCGGCAGCCTCGGCCAGGTCCTCGAACCGCCCGTTTGTGCAGGACCCGATAAAGACCTGGTCGATGTGAGTCCCGGCCACTTTCCCGACATCAACGACCTGGTCGACATTGTGCGGGGTTGCAACCTTCGGTGATAGGGTGCTCACATCAAAGCGGTGCCGGGATGAGAACGCTGCATCATGATCGCTTTCCAGGGCGAAGGGAGTCGTTCCCTTTCTCCGGGTCTTGAGGTACTCCCAGGTTTCATTGTCGGGAGGGACAATTCCGACTTTTGCACCCATCTCGACGGCCATATTGCAGCAGGTCATCCGCCCGGGCATGCCCATCCTGTGCATCGTCTCCCCGGCAAATTCGAGTGCCTGGTAGGTCGCACCGTCTGCCCCGATCTTCCCTGCCAGTGCCAGGATCAGGTCTTTTGCCCCAACCCTCCGTGGGAAGTCCCCGTGTATGTCAAGCCTGATGGTTTCCGGGACCCGGAAGTACAGCGCACCGAACTTGAGCACGAATCCCATGTCCGTCGACCCTATCCCGGTCGAAAACGCTCCTGCTGCACCATACATGCAGGTATGAGAGTCTGCACCCACGATGATCTCGCCAGGGGAAGCTCTTCCCTTCTCCATCACCACCTGGTGGCAGATTCCCTCCTTGATATCGAGGTTTTCGATCTTCTGCTCGATGGCGAATTTCCGTAAGAATACATGGTTCTCTGCTGCGGGAAGAGAATCGGCAGGGATCTGGTGATCGAAAAGGAGCACTATCTTTTTCGGATCGAATACCTTCCTGCCATTCATCTCGCGGAATTTCTGGACTGCCAGAGGCCCGGTAATGTCATGGATCATCGCCGCATCCACGGGTGCCATGATCACCTCACCGGCCCTGACAGGCCGTCCGCATTTCCTGGAGAATATCTTCTCGACAAGCGTTGCTGCCATGATAGGTTTCACCAATGTATGCGACTTCCCTGTTCTTGTATTTTGGGGAGAAATTGAGGATTTCCGGAAGGAAAGGGTGGTGGATTCCGCGGGGACCGGGAAGATTTCCGGGATATTCCCCCATCTCTATACGGCCAGATCTTTCGGGATGGTCCGGGATTTCCCGACACACGGATAAGTGAGGATTCGGAGGGGAAAATCAGAATATCAGGCACGAGAATGAACCGCCTGCGATTCTTATAAAAACATGGGTTAAGGTAAAATTTACACATCAGCCGGGTCCACAGCCCACACACACAGGGTAATCTCTTCAGTGCCGGATGGTTCATGGCATGCAAATGCATAGACCGGCAGCATGTATTCCTGTGTGCTGACCGTATCCTCAATCCAGTAACCGAGCGAGATGTTCCTGACTGCATAATAACTGGTGCAGCATAATGGCCGCATGATGAGGTCGCCTGCACGAAGCCGCTCGTACGCCTGCACCGGTGTTCGGATTTCCATGTACCGGACAGGAACAGGGTCATATTGACGTACACTGTTCGTGACTCCCACCACCTCCCCACCCTCCCCGATGGTGACCGTGATGCCAGTATTGCACACCGGAATGCCCGCGATCTCCCTCGTGAAACCAACATGCTTGGTGAGATTGAACATATGAGTTGAATCCCCGGACGCTGATCCGATGCTGACACCACTGAAGTGCAGATCGGCAGGGAAAAGATCCCTTTCCTGGAGGTACTCTGTCGCAATGATCCTGGCCTCTTCATCGGAGGGAAGGTCTGGTTGGATACTGGTTGAGTCTGAAAATACCTTGTCGGGAATCTGGTACCTGTATGCCCCTGAATTGCGATTAAATTCAAAAATTGCATATGGATCTCTCGAATAATCAGTAATCCTGGAGATTCCCGATGAAGGAATATAATCTTCGACTTCTCCCGACACCCCGAAAAGAGCACCGAGTTGTTGTATCTCCTCATTGGTGAGGTTGGGAATGATGGTCCTGTATACAGGATAGGACTCATCTACGATCGGAAAATCTGTTTCCAGGGGATAGATGGAGAAGAACAACGCCGCTCCCTCGTTCATGAACACCCAGTATCCCTTTCCTGGAATCACGGGATTCGAGTCGCTGTGGGCGCCTGAACCACCATTGATAATAGACGTCTCGTACATCTGGGATTCACTGTCATACCCGATCAACTGGATCCAGGCGTCCTTGACGGAATACAACCCATCCCCCGCAGAGTATAGGTTGTTGAATCCAATTGCATTCCATCCCGGCTGCAGCATGACTGTGGGTTCCATTAACGCTTCTTCCCGCAGCGTACACGTGACCTGTGCTGATGAAACAGAATACACCCAGATGCCCTTGAAAGGATCAAGAGTATCATTGGGATTTATCAGATGCCAGTTCTGATCCGATGCATCAAACCAGAAAATAGAATGTCCACCAGTGTCTACGCCACTGAACACTTCACCCGCAGTCTGGTGGTCTTCAAGAAGGGTGTATGGAACAGAAATGAAGTTCCAGCCAGGATGAAGATTGAACGTAAAATTCCATGAACCGGAAATCTTCGTAATTACCTGGATATAGTCAGCTCGGATAACACTGTCGAGTTCTCCGTCCCTCGTCACTGAAAGTGAAACTGTGTAGGTGCCGGGTTCCGTGTAGGTATGTTCACAATTTTTTTCCGAATAATCCTTGAACCCGTTACCGTCGAGGTCCCAGTTCCACCCGGTTGGATTCCCTTGCGATGTATCCTGGAACTGCACAGTCAGTGGGGCAACACCCGACGTAATTGTAGTAGTGAAATCGGCCTTGAGAGGAGTACCTGTCTGGATCGGTGTGGGTTCAACCGTAGATCCTACCGGCGGAGAACCGATTGTCGGCGTGGGGAGGGGCTGTTCCCGGTAGGTAAACGATTGCTTCCTGGTTACCAAGCCGCCCGATGTCGTGACAACTACATCAACAGGACCGGCTTCGTGCGGCGGTGCAATCGCGGTGACCTGCGTATCACTGTCAACCGTAAATGAGGTTGCTGGCTGGCCGCCAAAGGTTACTGCACTTGTCGCCGAAAAGTGGGTACCGGTGATGATGACTGACGTGCCGCCATATGCAGGACCGTATGCCGGTAAGATGCTTTGAATCTTGGGGGGAGTAGCGCTACAGATAAACTGTCCAAAGGCATAAGGACTGCTTCCGGTAGGCACCCAGTCCACCACAGTATTTGTCGCGGTATCAATGACAGAGACGGTGTGGCCACCACTGTTTGCCACATACACCTTCGTCCCATCCCGGGTGATTGCAACTCCCCTGGGATTTGATCCAACAGGTACCGTAGCGATCACAAAGTGTGCAACGGTATCATACACAGAGACACTGTTGCTGCGTAAGTTCGTCACATACACCCGTGTGCCATCCGGGCTGACTGTAACTCCATAAGGACCAAGCCCCACAGGCACAGTGGCATTCACAGCGTTTGTAGCAGTATCAATGACAGAGACAGTATTGCTGCCTTCGTTTGCCACATACACCAGTGTACCATCCGGGCTGACTGCAATTCCTTTCGGGCTGCTTTCTACATCCACCCCAGCGATGATAGTGTTTGTAGCAGGATCTATCACAGAGATACGATCTCTTTCTTTGTGTCCCACATACACCCTTGTTCCATCCGGGCTGACTGCAACTCCATTTGGCTCCGGATACCAGCCCTGGGTGATTCTTACAGGCACCACAGCGATCACAGTGTTTGTCTCGGTATCAATCACATAGACACTCACATCGGAATTGTTTGTCACATACACCCTTGTTCCATCCGGGCTGACTGCAACTCCGTCTGGATTTGCTCCTACAGGCACCGTAGCGATTACAGTGTGTGTGAAGGTATCAATCACAGAGACCGTGCCACTGTAAAAATTTGCCACATACACCCTTGTGCCATCCGGGCTGACTGCGACTCCTCCAGGACCGCTTCCTACATCCACAGTAGCGATAATATAGTCTGTCGCGGTATCGATCACAGTGACTGTGTCGTTTCCGTAGTTCGTGATGTATGCAAAGGGTGCCGCACTTGTGCTGGTTGCAAGCAGGAGAATTCCGATAGATATTCGCAATACGTTCATTTTTCTTTGATTCTTCCTACCATATTACGTCGGCTAATAAAGATCCCGGGACACAACAGCCTCATATTCACAGTATGGGCAAATGTGTATGATGGACCGATCTATGATTCATAGTGTATAGTTAACTTGGATTATATCAAAGAAAAGGTATAATAATTGTGTTATTCATCGGGTTGAATTCTGGTTCTGGTTTTGACATCTATTGGATATTTCTGCATTGATCCCAAGCAGCGAAATAATCGTGGTCTGCATCCGGGCCTATGACACGGCACACATTCACACAAGAGTATCCAGAAATTTAAAAACGAAATGCGGGGTTATTTCTCCTCACTTGAGAAGAGGAACGAGAAGATGGTGGTTCCTCCGGCGACGATGAAGAGGAGGGCGCTCACCCATATCATTGCACCCTGCATCAGGAGGAACGTTGCCCAGAGAATCGCAGTCAGGACGATTAAGTAAAAGAATATCCAGGTCCGGTATTTTGTCGAACAGGTGAACGAGAAGAAGGAGATAAACGCGGCAATGATTGCAAGCGTTGTGCTGACTGCGACCATCTCTCCCCGGATGAGGAGGAAGGATGCCCAGAGCAGTGCGACGAGCAGGATAAGGAAAAAGAAGATCCAAGTCCTTTTATCAGGCGGTGTGCAGGTCTTGTCCATACAGTGTTACAGCATACGCATCGTATATAAAGTGAGAGAATAATGCAAAGATCCTGCCAGTATTGTGAAACTCTTCTCCCCCTATCGCGGGTTTTCTTTCAACCGTTCTCAAAAACCAAAATAAAATCAGGGTGTTCTTTCTCTATAAGGGCTTGAGAAGAGAGCCTCCTCAATCATCTCCCAAAAACGAGTGCACACACTCCGGCATCTCCCGGGAATACTTGTCTCGTTCTATGCCTGCAGGAACACCTCATTCGCCCAAAGGGATCGCTTGCTATCAACAAGAGCTTTCCAAAAATGAGTGATCCAGGATATATACTTCAGGACACTTTGTAAAATCCCCTGACCAGGAACCAGATGCCCATGAGTATCAAAAACCCGGCGATGGCATACGGCCAGAGTGAAATTGGCGACCAGATAATGCCGATCCCCAGGAAAATCATAAATGCACCAAGAAGAAGTAACGTCACGTTCGTACCTTTTGAGTGCCCCTCATCCCCCTCGTGGGATTTCTTCACGAGCGGGATGAATCCCGTTGCAAGGAATCCAAGCCCGAGCCCGATCAGGATACCCGAACCCACCTGGTTCACAAGCAGTCCCACACCGAGACCAATCAGGACCCCCGCAGGGATGAGAAAACCGTAATGCCCCTGGTGGCCATTGTGATCTCCCTGATCCTCTCCTGTCATAGGAACAGAATAGCACTCTTCCCAAGATAAACCGATCAGATCGGAAAAATTCCACACGATACTATGCAAATTATAGTTAAGAACTCAACTATTTATACTTAAACAGATCATCTTTTCTCATGACTAAACCCGAACAGATCCAGATTCAGAGGCATCTCTCCATTGATGATCTAGATCAGCGGATCAAATCTCTCGAA
>Ga0265297_10003338_pt1 | contig 29370 bp, 34 predicted proteins | sample Munlanlwell13791_FD_192502 | JGI IMG/M metagenome (GOLD analysis project Ga0265297, IMG submission 192502) | Leachate microbial communities from a municipal landfill in Southern Ontario, Canada - Leachate well 137-91 | ecosystem: Engineered > Solid waste > Landfill > Unclassified | place...
CCGTCCTCGCCGTCCTGGTCGCCGTCCTCGCCGTCCTGGTCGCCGTCCTCGCCGTCCTGGTCGCCCTCGCCCTGCTGCCCCTGCTGGGGCTTCGGCTGGCCCTTCTGGGGCTGCTGCTGCGGCTGCTCCGGCGGCAGCCGGACCGCCTCCTCGAAGAGCCCCGCCCAGTCGCGCGGCTGGCCGACGTCCTCGGGCATCAAGCCGGGGGGCAGGTCGTACCCCTCCGCGCGCAGGCGCCCGTTGATCTCCGCGTCCTGGGCGTCGTTCAGCAGCCGCGCCAGCGCCGCGGGCGGCAGGTCGGGGCGCTCAGCGTAGAACCTGGCCGACCGGCCGTGATGTTCGCAGACCCAGTGCCAGGCCTCGTGGATGAGCACGCTGGCCGCCTGGCTGACGGTCCACCGCCCCGCGGGGCAGGGCTGCGGCGGGGTGCCCGGGGTGCGCGAGGGGACGTGGACGCGGGACGGATCGACGTAGATCCGGCCCCCCGCGTCCACGGCGAACGTGCCCAGCCCGGGACGCGCCAGGATCGGCGCCCGGCAGAGCACCGACGCGAGCTGGGGGGCCCGGTCGAGGGCTACCGCGAGCGCGGCCTGGATCGGGTCCACCGAGGGCAGGCCCGCGGCGGCAACGCGCAGGGCGGCCGTGCCAGGACGGGTGCGGCGAGGGGCGGGGGTCATCGGCGAGCCCCCGTCGTCTGCGCGCCGAGCCCGCCCATCGCGGCCAGCAACGCGGCGAAATGATCCAGCTCCGGCACCAGGCGCACCCTCGCGCCCCACTTCTCCCGGCCGGCCTTGGCGAGGCTGCGCACGGCCGACGCGGCGAACGCCGCGCGGCCGTTCGACGCGGCGGAGCCGAACACCTGCCACGCCGCGCACCAGCGGGGCTCGGTCAGATCGCGCCTGGCCGCAGCCGACACGCTCTGCAGGATCGCGAAGGCCTGGTCGCCGCGAGCTGGCCACTGCACGCTGCTCGGGTCGCGGAGCAGCGCCTCCGGGTCGGGGAGATCGAGGGCCTGCCAGTAGTCGAGAAGGGCGCGCATCGCGCCGTCCTCCACGAGGCCATGCAGGATGATCCGGCAGGCTGTGCCCTGCGGATCCTCACCCGCCGCGAGGGCCACCGCGAGAGCGCGGCTTGCCATCGTCCAGGTGCGCGGCGAAGGCCACGGCCCCGACTGTGCGTCCTGGTTCTCCGGCACTTTGCCCGAGAACAGGTCGGGCCTGAAGTGAGCGAAGGCGGAGAGCACAGGGCGTACCCGCTCCTCCTCGGCGCGCGTGATCGCCTCCTCGGTCACGCTGGGGATCAGGGAGTCGTCCAGCCCGCCCGCGAACGCCTCGCCGTAGGCCTCGGCCCAGGTCAGCGCGGGAAGGCTCCACTTGATGTGACAGAACCGATTGGCGAGGGCCGCGGAGAACCTATAGCCGCTCTCGCTCTGCTCCTCCGGGTTGCTCGCGGCGACGACCGCCAGCCGCGGGATCCGGTGCTCGCCCCAGATCCCGTCGAGAACGCCGCGCATCGCGGCGGCGCGGGTCGCGGGCGCCCCGTTCGACAGCTCATCCAAGAAGAGCACCGCGGGGCGGCGTTGCTCGTCATCCTGCGCGGCGCGTGCGAGCTTGAGGACCCAGCCCACGGGTAGCTGGGCGACGTGGGCCGGGACGCCGTCGACGGCGCCGACGGGGCTCGGGTAGCCCCCATACTCGGGGGGCTCATTCAGCGCGGCGATCGAGGTATGCCACGCGCAGGCCACGTGCGCGGCGATCCACTCGACGATCGATGTTTTCGCGGCGCCGGGGGCGCCCCAGAGGATCACGGGTACGCGCGCGAGGACGAGGATCACGAGCGCGCGGATCTGGGCCGCCCAGCGGGCGGCGTCGCCCTCGCTCGCGGCGAAGGGGGTGCTGGTGGTCGGGGTGGTCATCGGTGCTGGGCTCCTGGTGGGTCGGTGGTGGGTGGCGGGTAGATCTGGTTCCCCCCCCCCCCCCCCCCCCCCCGGGGGGATCCCCCTAGAGTGCAAGCCCCGCGCCGGGCCCCCGCCCACCACGATCCCCGGCAGATCTGTCCACCGGCCCACCGCTCCGCGAAGCCCCCTTCGCGGCCAGCCGCCCCCTCCCCTACGCGCCCCGCGAAGCCTCCTTCGCGCCCCATAATGGCGAGCCGGGTCTTCGCGGGCCGGTCGCGCCTGGGGGGGGGGCCTGGCCCACCGGCCTACCCCACCCAGAAGCCTAATGGTTTCGGGTACTTAGCCGGGTGCTGGGAGGGGCCACCCCAGGGCCCCCGCCCGGAGGGCCAGGAGCCGGGCCGAGGCCGCCGGCAGGGGGGGAGCCCGCCCGAGCCGGCGGCATCCGGCAGCGACCGCCCGCGCCGGCCGCCCCCCCTCGGCGAGCCGCGCCGCCAGGTCGGCGACCTCGGCTCCCGCGCCGACGTATCCGGGGCACGCGCGGTACTCGCGCGCCAGTGCCGCCGGCAGCACCACCAGCGCGCCGTCGACCATCCACGGCTCCGCCGCTGGTCGCTCCGCGAGCCGTGACACGATCCCTCGTGGCACCAGCCACAGCGGGTCGCCCAGTGCGATCGTGTCGATCCCCTCCTCGGGCAGCGCGTCGACGCCAGCCTGCCACGCTCGCGCCTGCGACTGGATCGGCCTGCGCGTCGCGTCGCTGCGCGCCGAGTAGCTCACGACCTGCAGCCGCGGGTGGCGCAGCGAGCGCGCCCAGCGCGACACGTCGTGCGGGTCGCTGTAGTCCACCAGCACCACGCGCCACGGCTCGTGCAGCGCCGCCGGCAGCGTCTTCTCCAGCACCTCACGGTGACCACAGCACCAGAGCACGAGCGCGATGCGAGGCGGGGGCGCCGGAGCTTTCGTTCGCGCCGATCGACCCGCCTGCGTCGTGCTACCCCGGGTCACCTTCTCCGCCACACCCTCGGCGCCATCGCGTTCAGGCGCGCCTTGCGCTGCTCACAGGCTGGGCAAGGCTTGATCCCGAACATCGCCTTGATCCCCTTCGCCACCACGTCCCCGAGCCCGTAGTGCGTGTGCTGGTGCTGGGCTACGAAGTTGCGCTGGCAGTCGTCACAGGTCGCCACCAGCTCCGCGCCGCACACCTCGCAGCGCAGCAGGGTGCCGCCACGAACAGGCCAGGCCGAGACGCGCGCCGCCACGGATCACTCGTCGAGGTACCGGAGCGCGTTCACGTAGAGCCAGTAGCGATGACCGGCCAGGGTGCGGATGACGGCCTGCGTTGCCGTCATCGCCACCACGACCCCGACGGCGTCGGGTCCCGGTGCCACTGCACCACCGCTGCTCGACTCGATCGAAGCTGGTCGGTACGGGTGCGCGATGGCGGGGTCTTGTGGATCCCAAAACACGAGCAACTCCGTATCGGGTACGTCGGCGACCAGGCTCCCGTTCTCCCACAACACGTCCGAGCTGGTCCCCTCGCCAACGGCAGCGACCGTGCCGAAGATCACGGCGGTGCCGGCGGCGCGGCAGGCCGCGGGGATGACGACTGAGCCGACTTCGATGGTCATGCCCGAAGGCTACTCGCCCCCCGGCGCCCCTGGCAAATTTTCTCGTCCGACCCCGCTACCTGGCTCGGCGGCGCTTCTTCGGGGCCTTCTTGGCGACCCTGGACATGGTCCGCGGGGGCCAGCGGCGGGGCTTGGGGCCCGTGGGGGACTTCGCCCCCGCGAGCCGGTCGATGAGCACGGACACCCCCTGCGACAGGCTGACCATGGCGACCCCCGACTCCTGCGATAGGACCACGCAGAACTCGTGGAGTTTGGCCAGCGACTCTGGCGTCAGGCGAATGGTCAGCGGGTGTAGATCGCGCTTGGGCCTCGGCATAGCTACCTGGATGCTACCGCCCGCCCCGGCCGCCGTCAACCGTTCGCGGTGCTCCCGGTGCTATCGCACCTTGCCCAGCTCGGTCTTGGGCTGCGCAGGGGCCCGGCCCGTTTCGAGCCAGCGCCAGATCACGCCTGCCCAGAGCGCGTAGCCCCGCACCGTCGGGTGCGGGACGTTGTCTGGCGGGGGCTGCCGCGGGATCGTGTACCGCTCGGAGTGGAAGTACGAGCCCTTGCCGACCAGCTTCTGGATGTACGCCCTGAAGTCCGGCGCCGGCACGTAGTTGTGCTGCGGCGGACCGATCCAGGCGATGCGCGCCCCCAGCGACTGGATCTTCGCTACCAGCCGGTCGACGTGCGGCTTCTGCAGCGAGAGCACCTGCTTGCTGGGGTTGTTCTTCGGGATCCATTCATCGTTGGTGCCCAGACTCACCAGCACCAGCGTCGGCTTGAAGGTACGGAGTAGCGTCGTGAACTGCCCGCCCTCGGCGGACTCGTTCGCCCACAGGCTGGTGAAGCTACCGACCTTGCCGATGTGCGCGTACTCGTAGCCCGCCTCCTGAGCGAGCGCCTTGATCGGCCGGTTCAGGCCCACGGAGAGCGAGTCGCCCACGAGCAGGATGCGGTCGCCCTTCTTGAGCAGCGGGCGCCCGATGCTCGACACCGCCGCGGCAGCGCCCACGCCGCCGGCGAGCACCAGGCCAGCGTAGATCCACGCCTTCGTCGGGGTCAGCTCGTTGCGCCTCATTCGTCACCTCGGGTTCGCTCTTGCGCTCGGGCGGCGCGGCGAGCAGCAGCGTTCGTGAGCACCTTGGCCTGGTGAACCGTCAGCCGGCGACGGTTCTTGCACTGGAACGCCTTGGCCCACCGCACGTCACCGTGCTGAAAGGACCACCGCTTGTCGGCCTTGCGCTGCTCGTTGGTCAACCTCGTAGCTCCTTCAGCCCCCAGGCCACGCCCACGCCCGCGGCGGCGCCGAGCACCAGCGGCACCACCCAGCCCAGGCTGATCCCGCTCATGTTGACGGCGATCCGCGGGTAGGCCTCCGCGTCCCGCAGCGCCTGGTCAACCCAGCCCACCACCTGGGCCTTCGTGTACTCGGTGGTCGAGAACGGGTTTTGCCTCCAGATCTCGTGGTAGGTGTTACCGCATGGGCTCCGTGATGAATCGTTCGGTCTGCCCACCACCGTGCTCATGGGCTTGCCGATGATCGCCGGGCAGAAGACGGCCGCGTAGACCTCGCCTGGGGTCCGCATGTACGCCTTGCCCTTGTGCGGCAAGAAGAACTTGTGGACCCAGTCGAGCTGCTCGACCGCTGACATCTTCGCCAACTTCTCGACCGAGGTGCCCATCCTGGTCGCGGTCGGCGAGATGAACTGGATCAGCCCCGTCGCGGAGCCGTGCGGGTTGCGGATGGACGGGCTCGCCGTCCCCGCCGTCTCGAACATGATCACCGCCGCGAGGGCGTTCGGGTCCATGCCGATGTCGTCGGCGACCCGGATCATCTTCGCCCTGAAGGCGTTGTCCGTGACCTTGCTGAAGGCGCACTTCTTGTTGTCCCGAGCCTCGGTCGGGCAAGCACTCCCACGGTGGATGTCGAGCAGGTAGCGGGTGGCCATGGCGTTCAGACGTCCGCTTCGTTGTCGTTCAGGACTTCGGCCGCGGCCTCCACGTAGCTGCGCAGCTCGTCCACCCTGGCGTTCTTGACCTTCTTGCGCAGCTCCTCGGCCACGTCGCACCCTCGCTCATCCTGGTCCTGCTCCCGCATGTCCTCCAGGCAGCCAGCGTCACTGGCCAGCTCGTGGAGGGCCGTGCTGAGCAGATGGAGCTTGCTGTGGTCCTCCTCCTGATCGGCTTGCTCCCAATCCCAGACGACCCCGAGCAGCCACTCTGTCAGCACCTTGCGCTCGCCGCGACCACGGCCACGACCGGGGTTGTTGTTCACCGACTTGGCCTGTGCGATCTCCCAGCGCAGCCAGTTGAGCACCAGGCCCAGCTCCCGCTTGTCCTGGCTGCGGCTCTTCGTCAGCCGCCAAAGGGTGTCCAGGCGGCTCTCGGCCGTCTCCATCACGTCGAGCCTCGGGTACGGGTCGCCCTCGAAGTAGAACGACCCCACCGCGTAGACCGGATCACCCTGCCCACTGTGCCAGTCGAGCATCAGGATCCCCACCTGCTGCCGGATGAATGGGATCAGCTCCCGATACTCCTCCGGCGAGTAGAGGGCGCCGTCGATGTCGTTCTCCAGCTCGTCGAGGTCTTGCCGTTCGGCGCGCGCGTTGATCGCGAAGTGGTGAGGCTTGGCCGGCGTTGACGGCGGCACCTCGGGGTCGAAGCTGTACTCCTGCTCCTCGTAGGAGGACGGGGGTGGCGGGCGGCGGCGGGGCGGTGGAGCAGGTAGACGGCGGCGGTTCGGCATGGTTCAGACCTTTCCAATGGCGAGGCGCTCTGCCTCGTCGAACATGAAGGAGACGTCGCTGGCCGAGGTGCGGCCGGCGGTGGCTTCAACGAACTCGCTCTGCACGGTCGAGAGCGAGACGGTCGTGTGGTAGAGCGCCTTGAACTCGTCCGTGGCCACTCCAATCCCTTCTCGGGAGAGCCGCGCGAGTACCTGCGGGCGAAAGAACACAACTTGGTGGTCTTCGACGGCATACTCGGCGTAGTCGTAGTCGTAGGACCGCTTGGTGACGATGATCGCCCGCGTGCTGCCAAACCTCTCCTCCAGCAGCACGAGCACCGCGCTGCCCTCGGGCGTGAACGTCTCCCAGATCCGCACCCGCGAAGCTCCACTGCCCGGGGCATGCTCGTCGTAGACCAGCACGAAGCGCACCTCGGGCTCAGACTCCTCTTTCGGCCTGGCCGCGGTGCGTCCCTTCGCCTCCTTGATCTCGGCCCGCACCTCGCGGTCGTATTTGAGCACCGAGCGCCGGATCGCCCGGATGCGCTTCTCCTGGCCGTAGGTGCGAGCGATGTTCGCGGTGAGAGCCGCCGCGAACGAGACGTCGTGGTCGCCGACCTCGTCCGCCATGTGCGTGGCCTCGTGAATCGCCATGGCGTAGATGTTCAGGAGCTGCTCGTCGTCGCGCGGGTCGATGATCGTCTTGTCCTCGCCCCGGGTGAGCTTCGGCATCGGGTTGATCAGCAGCCACTCCAGCTCCCGGCCAAGCTTGGGGCTGTGCTGACGCTTGTACATCGCCAGCGTCGATCCCGAGAAGAGCACGCCGACCCCGAACTCCTTACTGCACCCGAGCTGCAGCATCACGAAGCGGCACAGCTCCGCCCAGCACTTCACCAGCCGGCGCACATCTGAGGTCATCGAGGTCGGCCAGAACTTCTTGGGGACGTGGAAGTCCTCGACCTCGTTGTGGACGAGGTAGTCCGGCTTCCACGCTAGGGTCTTCGTCATCGCCTCAATGTGGGCGCTCCCCTTGACCTTCACCCCACCCAGCATCTCCGCGAGCGTGTCCGCGTCGATGTCCCCGGTCCAGGTCGAGCCGAACTCCTGCGGCGGCAGACCGCGAGCCTTCATCATATCGGACAGCGCCCGCTTGGCCGCCGCCATGTCGTCGAGGGCGCCCAACTCGCTCATCAGCCCTGCAGCCTCGATGCGCGCGGCCTGCTGCTTGCGGTCGTAGGCATCACGCACCTGATCCACGGAGGCCGAGAACCGCTCACCGCCGACGAACTCCTCCGACACGATCCCCCGCTTGCGCTCCAAGGCCTGCCTCTTCTCGCGGCCGACCTCCTGAATGAAGCTGTCGACCTCGCGACGCAGATCGCGGGCGGCGAAGCCGTCGCGATTCGAGGTGAGCATGTCCACCGCGGCTCCTTCGAGGTCGATCACCACGAGGTCTTGTGGCTTGTTGCTCACGTACAGCTCGAACATATAGAGCCCGTTGAGCCGCACGAGCGTGTCCCACGGGTAGTTCTGGTCCTTCGGGTCAACGCTCACCCTCGCGCGGTACGGGCGCCCCGCCGGCGACACGTAGCTGAACTCCCGGATCTCCTTCGCCCGCTTGCCGCAATCCGCCTTGACCGTCTGCCCGTTCACGGTGAAGCGGACGTTCGGTAGGTTGCACCGGGCGAGGTAGCCGATCGCCTGCGCCGACGTCGCGCACCGGTCGCTCGGCATCACCACCGACAGCTTCGTCCCCTGGCGCATCGGCACCCGGTAGAGCTGCGACGGGTCGGCAGCGTGGCTCGTGTAGGACAGGTCCCGCGTCTCGATGGTGTACTGGATCCACGGCAGGAGCAGCAGCTCCTTGGCCCGTCCGAAGCCGCCGAAGGTGCTGGTGCCAGCTTCCTTCGTCGATTCTCCCAGCGTGAGCATGGCGCGCACCAGCACGTCCTCGGTCATGCCCGAGCCGTTGTCCTCGCAGGTGATCCGCCAGGTGCCGTCGCCTAGATCCTCGGTGGTGCAAGCGATCTTGGTGGCCCCCGCATCGACCCCGTTCTGGATCGCCTCCCGCCACCACTTCTCGCCGAAGTTGTGCTCGTAGTCGCGCAAGACGTTGGTGAAGAACCGGTCCCCGAGCTGCACCCCGACCGTCCCGATCGCCACCCCCGCGTTCTGGCGCACCGAGCGCCCACGCTCCGGGACGCGGAACGCCAGCACCCGTCCCCCTTCCTCGTCGTAGACGTCGCCCAAGACCTGGACGTCACCGGCGGTGACCAGGGCGAGGGCGTCCCCGAAGTCGGGCTCACCCTGGCGCGCAACGTAGTAGCCGGGCTTGATCATCGCTCTCACTCCTCGTCGATCCGCTCGCCGGTGCCGGCGGCGTAGATGCGCACAATCTTGAAGCTCTTGGCTGAGAAGTCCCGGCTGTTGGTCACGATCCGGTGCAGGTTGCCCTTGGTGGCGGAGATGCGGGCGTACATCTTGGCGTTGACGAACGGGTAGGGGCCGTAGGGGCCTTCGAGGATGTCGAAGTCCTGGGGGGCCGCCGCCCAGACCCAGTAGCGAGCCGGCTCGTCGTAGCGAGGAGCGTTCGGCTCGAAGTCGTCGGGGTTCTCCGCTACCTCGCTCCGGCGCCCCGTCACGCGCTCCTTGATCCGCTTGCCGCCGGACCGTACCCCCGAGGCAGCCTCGTCGGCGATGACGGACACGACGGCGTCCACGATGGCGTTGGCGAGCTTGTGGCCGATCTTGTTCTCCGTGAGCCACTTCACGATGGTGCTGCGCCCGACCCCGGCCTTGGCGAGCTTGTACGCCTCCACCATCCACTTGAGGAGGTTCGGGACGACGGCGCGGAGCGAGGGGGCGAGCTTGGCGATGGCGCTCCCGACGCCCGCGTTCTGCTGGTAGCCGAAGGCACGCTTCACGCGGCCGCGGAGCCCCCGGGTGGCTGCCCAACCGACCCGAGCCAGGCCGTAGGGCGGGAACGCCACCATGGCGGCGTAGCCGAGCACCTTCTTGCTCTCGGACGGGTACTGGGTGGCGAGGTCGATGGCGTAGGGCAGCAGGGCCATCGCCACCGCGCCACCAGCCGCCTGGAGGAGGTTGGGCTCGAAGCCCCCGGGGTTCGCGGTCATCGCCTTCTCCAGCACCTCGTAGTAGTCCGGGCGCTCCCGCAGGTGGTCAGCGGCAATCGCCATCGCCTCGTCCCAGTCGTCGGTGTGCTCCAGCTCGTGAACGGCCCCGCGGACGATGGGTTCGCAGTCCTCGTAACCCTGGTGTCCGTGGTAGCGGCCGGCCATGAAGCCCATGGTGCCCGGTAGGGGGCCGAAGGAGCAACTTTTCGCTCCCCTGGCGGCTAGCTGCGCACCTTTCTGCCGCCGATCTCCACGATCCTCGTCACCGGGTACGGGGTTCGGTACTGGTAGCGATACCCGACCAGATCGGAGTCGTCTTCGTCACGCTCCAGCTCATCGAACGGCACGATGACACGAAGCACCACCGGGTCGCCCCCAAAGTGCCCGGCTGCCGCCCGCGCGTAGAACGAAGCGTCCCCCTTGCCGCTGCCGTCGTACAACGCCGTCAGGTAGACGTAGCCAGGCGTGCCCTCCGCGTAGGTGCGCTCCTCCACGTCCGGCTGCAGCCCGAACCGACGGATCGTAGGCAGCAGGGCCGTCGTGGTGCCGTGGTAGAGCCAAACGTCCCGGCCGGCGTAGCGACGCTCTTGCTCCTGGATCGAAGTGTACGGGTCCACCTCCGTTGCTTGCGACTCCCACTGCTCCTTCTGCCGTTCCTTGCGTCGCTCGCGGCGCCTCCGCTGCTGGGCGGCAGGTGCCTCCTTGAGCAGCTCCTGAGTGACTCGCTCCAGCTCCTCCCGGACCCCATCGTCCCCTGACTCCAGGGCGTTGTAGACGTTGCTCCACCGGATGAAACCCATGCGCCCCGCAGCACGGTAGGCACGGTCGTACTTGTCAATCAGGCGCCGCAGGTCAGTGCCCAGCTTCGACTCCCGTTCGAGATCGCGAGCCATCTACCGCCAGAACTCCCGGATCCAGGCCACCATCTCGTCGCGCTCCGGCGGGGTGAAGATCCGCGTCTCGTTCTTCTTGCCGCGGGTCTGCTCCACGGTGGTTTCTTCGCACCGGCGGCACATGCGCCAGATCCTGTCGATCTGCTCCGCAGTCGGGCGGACGAAGATGTCGAAGGAGCAGTTCTCGGGCATCCAGCGGATCGACCCGGTCACCTGCATCCAGCGCACCAGCGCGTTCCAGCGGTCGCCCTGGTGGACCTCCTGCAGGAGCTTGCCGCGGACGTATCCCGTGACGATCCGGTGGTCGTCGCCGCGGCCACCAAAGCCCATCTTGAGCCAGGATCCGTCAGCGAGGAGGAAGCCGGACTCGTTGGGGCTCTCGGTGGTGGCCTCCCCGTAGCTCTCTGCCATCGCCTTCTTGACGGCGTCGAGGTAGGAGGGGTTGCGGCTAACCATCCGCGAGGCCGCCTCCACCTCGCGTTCGTTCTTGGCCTCCAGCAGCTCGTTGGCAGGCAGCAGTGCGATCTTGTCCTGGCCCCAGGACACCTCCACCCTAGCCTGCGGACCGATGCCGGCGCGGATCATGTCCATCACCCGGTCCTGGATGATCTGCAGGTACTCCTTGGTGAGGCGAGCCAGGTTGAAGGACACGCCCCACTGCTCAATCGCCCCGTGGTGACGGATCAAGATGCCCACGGCCTCCGCGTAGACCCCCTTCTCCCGCTCTGCCCACCCCGGGTCGTCCCGATCCAGCAGCGCAATCGCCATCTCCTCGTGAACGCCAAACTCCCCCACCGGCGTCCACTCGCCCTGGTACCACCAGGCGTGCCACGGCTCCCAGTCGAAGGCGGTTCGGGACCCAGCACCGCCCAACAGGGCGTACTTCGGAGCCAGCGCATTCTCCCGCACCCGACCCCGCTGCGTGGTCAGGTCGTTCCAGCCCTTCGCCGCCAGTACCTCATTCAGCGAGGCCAGCGCGTAGTCGCCTCCGAACGACAGCAGCACCCGCCGCTCCAGCGTCAACTTCTCCTTCGCGACCATCCCCCAGAGCTGCTGCTGCACCGCGCGCAGCGCGTCGCGCGACTTGGAGCCGGTGATGAAGTGCAGGTCCCACTGCTTGACCGCTCCCTGCTCCAAGAGCCACGAGGCGGCAGTGCGACCGCGGGGCAGCGTCGTACCCCCCACCACCTTCTCGGCAACGTCCTCGTGGACCGTCCCCGGCGGCACCTCGATGGCATCCTCTCCCCAGAGCCAGTAGCGCCAGGGAGCGCGCAGATCGTGAAGGCGGGTGGACTCGGTCATCGGTCATCTCCTCGCGTTCTGGCGCACCACCGTCCCCGCCGCGCGCAGCTCCCGCACCGAGGTCGCCTCCAGCACGTCCGCCGCGGTCAGGTGCAGGTGCTCCATGTCCTCGGACTCGTCCCAGAAGGTGGAGGTGATGTCGATGTCGACCTCGTGCTTGCCGACCCGCTTGAGCGCCAGCAGGATGTCCTGCAGGCGGTACAACGTCGCCTTGTCGAGCTTCCAGACGTCGAGGCCGGTGATCAGGACACCTCCTTCGCGTACCCCGTCGTAGACCCGCACCCCACCCAACTTGAGCAGTTGCGTCATCGCGTCGATGTCCACGTGCTCCACGCCCAAACTTCGGAGTACGTCGAACGCCTCCTCCTCATGGTCCTCGACCTCGATCAGCTCTCCGTCGGCGTACCAGAACTCCCCGCTGACGAAGGCGCCGGCGGGGTTCTTCTTCGGCTGCGGGTCGTCCAGGAGCCCCTCGTCCTCGAGCGCGCGGTACAGGTCGCGCATCACTCGAGCCTGGTTGCGGGGGCTCATCTGCTCCAGGCGCACCCGTAGTTTGGTCTGGCTCTCCAGGATCTCCCGCACCACCGCATTGACGCCCCCCTCCTTCGGAGTGATGTACGAGGCTCTCGGCAAGAATCCCGCTCGTCTCCAGTACGTCACCAGCGGCAGCACCATGGAGATCGCCATCGCAGAAGTCGCCTTCACTTCTGCGGGCTCATCGAAGTACGCCGCGCCAGTTCCTGCAAAGTACGCCTCGTTCTCCTTACCTCTGCCGCAAAGAGCCTTGACCCGAGGATCGACCGCATGGGTGAACTCGTGGGCGAGAACGTGCGAAACGTCATCGTATAGCCCATAACCCTGGGGAGATAGAAACCAGACCAGCGGCTGTTCTTCGTTCAAGAACACCACGATCCTGCCTCTGGGGACCCCATACCGTGGACACTCGAAGAACCCACCGGCCGTGATGCCTGGCTGCCATCCTACGTTTCGGGTGCGCAGCGCCGCCTCTATCCCGCCAGGACCGTAGACCCCTCCGTATCCGAGGTGGCATCTCTTGCAGAGATCGCCTAACGTCGTGTCGCTACCGATCTCAAAATTCTTCTCTTCGATTCGCTCCAGCAGATCACGAGCCGCGTCGTCGAGCAGGCGCTTCGCCACCTCGGCAATCGCCTTGCGGTCGATGGTGATGGCGCGGTTCGGGCGGACCATCGGAGCGCTCCTCACACCAGCTTGCCGTTCACTCGCAGCTCACTCGTGAGCCAGTCGTAGGCCAGGAGCTGCGGCTTGCCGCTGAGCCGCCAGCCCAGGTTGCCGAGGTGCAGGTCCGTCACCCAGGTCGACCCCGTCTCCTTCAGGATCGAGGCCACCATCCGGCCGATGCCGGACAGAGGCTCCCCCACCGAGAGCCCCACCTTGACGTAGGCCTGCTTCCAGAGCGTCTTGCGCAGGCTCGGTTCGGCATCGGCGAGGTTGGTGACGTCGGTGAGGTCGTAGATCTTGCGCAGGTTCTCGTCGAACTTCTTGGCACGACGGTAGATCGCGTCCGTCATCGGCAGGCCGTCGTTCGCGAACTGCTCCACCCAGGACGAGAAGTACCACTCGCCCTCGCGCATCTTGATCGTCTTCGGCAGCGAGTCGGCGGCTTTGCCGAAGACGTAGAAGCGCGTCCGGGGACCAGGGTTCCAGTCCTTGCCCATCACCAGCGGCTCCACCGACTCGCGCACCACGTAGTAGGCCGGCTTGTTGCCGCCGGCGCTTGGGATCTTGCCCAGCGAGTAGACCCGCGGCACTCCCTCGGTCGTCTGGTGCCCGGTGGTCTGCATGTCGGCCATCATCTTCCAGAGCTTGAACTCGCTCTCGTCCGCGGTGAGCTTCAGGACCGAGTCGTCCGGCTCAGTGGGGCCCTTGAAGGTGCAGCCGATGGCGCCGCAGCCGAGCAGCTCTCCGACGTCGCCCCCGACCCGGTCGACGACCTTCTCGATGGCGGAGCGGTCCCAGCGGTACTTCTTCACCAAGTCGCGGTAGCTGTCGATCCTGTCGGCCATGGCGGTCAGTCCTCTTCTCGTTCTTCGACGTGGGTTCGGCTCGGTAGGTGCGCGTCCATCGCGTAGTAGCGCCCCATCTTCTTGGCTCGCACGATGAACGCGGCAGCATCGCCTCGGTACCGTCGAGGCGGCTTCCACTTCAGCGCCACCAGGCACTGCTCTGGGTCGCGGCTGCGGGCATCGTCCTCGGTCCCGCTCACCACCGGCAGCAGTAGCCCGTCGCGTTCGTCCCGGGTGGTGGGGTTCGGGAGGAGGAAGCTGCCTCCCACCGGCGGCAGGTTGTTCTGAGCAAAGACCACCGCCACCCGGGCCCCCTGCTGCACCTCTCGCCAGCAGTCGAGCAGGTTCGAGATCGCGAAGGTGAAGGTGAGGTCGTAGTTCTCGGTCGCCTTCGGGGCTCGTCCGCAGAGCTTCGTGTAGTCGTAGAAGGTGACCGGGTGCTCGCTCTCCGCCGAGAACGCCTCGAACATCCACGGCACGATCCACTCCCACGGCAGATCCGAGTAGCAGTTGAACCGCACCATGGGCTCCCCAGGCTTGTGCTGGGTGGTCTTCTTGCGTGACCCCACCTCGTGCTGCAGCACCCGCCGAGCCAGCATCACCGCGAACTCCTGCGGGTGCAGGTGCAGCATGGTCGTGAGCACGAGCTTCTTGACGAAGTTGTGCGCTCCCGCGGTGTTGCTGCCTGTCTCCACCAGGCACCCCTCGCGACACGCCGGCGTCGACCGAGCGCAGAGGGTGTACCTGGCCCGCAGCGCAGGACCCACCCGGCGCAGCCGGGAGCGGTACGAGGACTCCGTCAGCTCGACGAACCTTCGCCGCCACTTCTGGTCGGGAGCTGGGTAGGGAGCGTTGGCGAAGTGCAACTGGCCGTCCCCCTCGTGCAGCTCCCGCATCGCAGACAGCCAGCGTGTGTACGGCAGGAGCGAGAGGCTCGTCATGTGCGCTGGCCCGCCGTGCTTGGCTGGAGCGTCGAGCTTCTCGTTGCTGCCGAGCCAGGCGCCCCATAGCTCGCTCGGTCGCTGGCGGTACTTCAGGGGGTTCGACTTGTCGGATCGGATGTCAGGGAAGTAGTCCTTCATCACCTCCCAGGCGTGGTCGGTCACCGCGGGGTCAGCGAAGTCCTGCTCCGGGATCGGGCTCACGCCCGACAGCCGCAACGCCAGCAACGAGTCTCCCTGCGGCCCCTCGTCTACGACGCGAGCAGCGGCGTTCGCGGCCACAGGTAGGGTCCGATCCTTGAACTCCTCCAGATCCTCGATCTCGTCTGCGACCGGCACCAGCCCCTGCTGCCGGCACCACTCGACGGCCTCGTGATGCGACTCTGCCTCCGCGATCAGGTCGCCCCGCGCGTCCATCACCACCCAGCAGGTGCCCTCGTCGTTCACCCTTGCTCCCTCACCAGCCGCAGGAACTCGTCCATCGGGAAGTGCTTGCCCGGGTCGGTGTGCGTGCTCTGCTTGAACGCCTTGGTGACCTCGGCGTGGGTCGTGATGCCGCGCACGTTGTACTTGAGCGCCGCGGCGTCCACGAACTGCACCGGGAGGTTCCAGCGCCGGCAGAGGGACGCCGTCAGCCGCGCCGTACGCCACAGCACCGAGCGAGAGAAGTCGTCGTCCCACTGCTCCGGGGTCTGCGCCGCCCGGCCGCACATCTCGATGCCGATCCCGACGCGGTTCGCTCCTGGCGCGTGCCAGGCGACGTACTCCTCCTTCACGCTCTGCGTGATCGAATCAGAATCGACGGCGAAATGCCAGGATGCCCGCGGCGCCCCCGAGCCGTTGCACCAACGTGCCAGCGCCTCGGCCGAGGTCAGCGTCTCCGCGATCTCAGCGGTGTGCAGCACGATCAGGCGGATCTCCTTCGACCGGTCCGCCTTCGTGTAGTTGCGAGCCTCCAGGTAGAGCGAGACGAGGTGCTCGGGCAGGTCGGGGGTCGTCGGCAGCTCCTCGGGAGGAAAGGTCTGCGAGATGTTCGAGGGCGGCGGCGAGTCGTCGGTCGGTACCCCGGGCACCCGCGTCACCTTCAGCGGCCCCTCGTCGCTCAGCGCCACCCAGAACTCGGGATGGGCCAGCACCTCCGCCAGCGGCAGCACGACCCCGTCCAGCTCCACCACGTTGCGGACGGGCTGAAAGACCTGCGAGTAGTCGGTGTGCGACGTGTTGTGCGCCGTCCCCAGCGTCTGCCACATCCGCATCCCGCTCGCCGACAGGTAGGGCGCGCTCTTCGAGTACCAGCCGTAGTTGGCGGCTGCGTTCGGCTTGCTGGTGAGCCGGTTGGAGAGCACCCAGTGCTTGCCGACGTTGCAGATCACGAACGGCTCCCTGGTGAGTGCCTTCACCGCCCGGTCGACCTGGCGGCTGTGCGTGACCATGGCGCCCAGGTCGTCCATGTGCGGGCTCAGGCCGGCCTTGAGCCGGCTGTCGCGCCCCGGGGGCTGGATGCAGGGCTCGGCCTGCACCGTGTACTGACGCGCCACCTCGTCGAGCATGAGGGTCGTCGGCAAGGAGGAGCCCAACCGGTCGGCGAGGCGCTGGGCGGTCATGGCGGTGACGTTCACGCGCGCCGAGTCCTGCGCATCGCCGACCCGCAGCGCGTCCTGCGCGATCCAGAAGCGCGCCTGGTGGCCGTGGCGCTCCACCGTCACGGGGCGCCACTCGATCGGCAGGTAGTGGCCGTTCGCCACCGCCTGCAGGATCGCCGCCTCACGCTCGGGACCGCGGTCGGGCCAGCCTCGGAGTAGGTCGGTCGCTTTCATCGTCTCCTCCTGCTCACCACGTTTGTTCTTCTCCCAGCCCCATAGACAGCCATCCGTCGCCCGCCACGATGATCATGTCGTACACCGTGATCCCGATGCACTTGCCCGAAACCTTCAATGACTCCAGCGTCCTCTGGTCGTCCTTGCTGGGGACTGGTCGTCCGCTCGGGTGATTGTGCGCCACGATCACGCCACTACCAGCAGTCAGCAGGACCACTCTGAACACGTCCGGCGGGGAGATCATTGTCGCGTCGCTGGTGCCAATCCCTGTCTCGTGGATGGCGAGCGCATTGAGGTTGTTGTTCAACGGGATAGTGATGAAGTGCTCCTGGTTCGCCGCCGCCAAGTGGCGCAGGAGCACGGCCACCTTGCGAGCGGAGTCGAGCACCGTCTCCCTCACCTTCTGGTAGTCGGAACTGCGGATGAGCGCGGTGCGCACGAGCAGCCCGGCGTACTGGCTCGAAGCCACCAGTGGATCTTCAACCTTCTCCCGACGGCGGTTTCTCCGCGGCTCCCGGTAGGCGAACAGATCCTCCGCTGGTGCGTAGAGGACGACGTCGGCTTGGTCTTGGCTTCTCATGGCTGCTCCCTACCTCCGCCGCCGCAACCTCGGCGGGTACTTGGTGATCTTGCCGACCACCTTTCCGTTCCAGTCCAGGTAGACCCCACCACTCAAACTCGCCACGCCGTCGCTGGCGACGACCAGCGCGTCCACCAGCCCCAGACGCAGACAACTGCACTGCCTCTTGGTCGTATCGAGCACGTCGTAGTCGGCAGATGAAGGCTGCGGCGATCCGGACGGATGGTTGTGGGCGATGATCACCGACTCTGCTCCAGCAAGCAGAGCTACCTTGACCACCGTTTCGGGGTCAGCAGTGACCCTCTTGCGACCACCCTTGCCTGTCTCGTGGATCGCCACCAGCTCATTGTGGAGGTTGAGGAAGATCCCGACGGCGTGCTCCTCGGCAGCATCCTGGAGGTGCTGCAGGAGCGGAAAGACATCCTGCACGCGGTTGATCTTCACCCGACTACGGTTGGTGAACTCGGAGCTGCGCACCAGCGCCGTCTTGACGAGGTACTGCTCGTAGACCTTGCTGGCCTCCAGCAGTCCCCGCCCGCTCTTCTTGCGGCGGGCGTTCTCGCGAAACTCCTCCTCGCGCAGATCCTCCGGCGGAGCGAAGAGCGTCAGGTCCGCTTGGTCCATGGCCGAAGCCTACGGGAGATCCGTCCCGTAGCGCCACTTTTCGCGCCTCACGGAGCTGGGAGAGCGGTAGTTCTGCTCCAGAACGTCGCATCGAGCGCGCTGCGGAGACGCAGAGGGGCGCTCGACGCGGTCTTCACCGATCCTGGACCATGATCAAGCTCGGTCCTGGTTGGTGAGCGGTGCTCCCGCTTCGCCGTCGTCGGCACGTAGCAGCGACGTCCTCCCTGAGCGAAGATCCACCCCGTGGTGGGCCCGTCGTTGTGCCGGCACTCGGGACGACGACCGAAGGCCAACACCTCGCTCACCGGCAGCCAACCGATGCGGTAGGCCCACCCCGTCTCGCCGTGGATGAAGTCGCAGAGCCCTCCACCGCAACCGCGGATCGGGCGCGAGGCCACGATCCCCTTCATGCCGCTCGGCAGCCCGCTCTCGCCGAGCGCATCGACCAGCGCCTGGGCGTGGTCCGGGGAGTAGATCAAGTCGTCGTCGAACGTGACCGCCACGTCCTCCGCTGCGCAGAGGAGCCCCGCCAGGTGCTTCTTGTGCGGCCCCACGTCCTCGACGAGGTGGATCTCGAAGCCGAGGCCGGCGACCGTCTTCTCGACGACGGACGCCACCCGCTCGTTGCCGACCAGCAGCAGAGCCCGGTCGATGCCGCTCTGACCGGCGATCGAGGCGAGGGGCAGACGCGCCTTGCGCATCCGCCCCTCGAACGTCGTGACGACGGCTACGACAGCCACCGGTCAGACCGGCTCTTGGCCGACCAGATCACGGGGGCCGACCACGGTGCTGCCGACGTAGCCGGGGATGTGCCAGTCCACCGTGCTCGTATCGGTGGCGCTGACCGAGTTGATCACGAACTGGGTCGCGGTCCGGTCGGCCGAGGGAGCTGACAGCTCACCGATCGCTCCCCCGGGGGTGTTGCGCGAGATCACCACACCGCGGGTGTTCGCGTTGCGAGCCGCCACCGTCACGGTGCCGTTCACCAGCGTCGCGATCCCCTTCTGCTCGTCGGTGTCGTAGGCGGCCGTGGCCCACAGCAGCCAGCCACCTATCGTCTCGATCTCGTGCGTAGGTGCGGACGTGCAGTCGATGTTCGGGACAAAACCCGAGCCCCAGGTGAACCTACAGTTGTCGCCTACCGACAGTGCGTAGGTTTCTGACTCTCCAGAGATGGATAGACCCACCTCTACGGTGCAGTTTTCACAGTGAATTCCCGTCCTATTTCCAGTGAAAAACTGATTCTCCCGCACGTCAACCAGAGAGCCTGGGGAGAGAAGACCGACAGCATTCAACCACAGGTTTTCAGTGAGGTAGAACTTGCTGCCAGATAGCACCGATGCTTCGGAGAACACTACGCAACGCGCCACTTTGGTGTTGTTATACATTCCCAGGGAGCCCATGGAGCCAGGCTCCGTCGCAAAGAAGCTACAATCCCGATACAGGATCGCATCGACCAAGCTCTCTCCGGCTCCGTCGACCTTCGTACTCATGCTGTCCTTATACGGAGCTGCAAACTGACACTGGTAGGCCACTACCACGCCAGAGTGGTCATTGTCTGGGGTGGTCCAACGTCCATAGGCAGTAGCCGTGGCACTCACCTGTCTCAGGATCAGGTCGCGCAGCACCACCGCCGTTGCGTCGTCACGGCACTTGACCTCCAGACGCTCGATCGACGCCGTCAGGTTTTCCAGCACGAAGGTGTCGCCGGGATCTGGTGAGCTGCCCAAGAAGCCCACCATCGCCTCACCGGCGGTGGCGCCACCGCGAGCAACGCTGCCGACCCAGGTGACCTCGTCGTTCGCGTCGCCCGAGGTGAAGCGCAGACGGTGGCCGACGTAGGCTGTGAAGTCCAGAATGGCGGTGCCGGCGATCAGGTTGCCGGCGGGAGTGACGTGGTCGAGCGGGGTCCACGCCGACACCACGTCTGCGACGTTGTAGGTGTAGATGCCGCGGATCGTGAACGTCCTCCCCTGCCCGCCGCCGTCCACCGAGATGTTGGCCTGGGTGACGGTCGTGCCGGCCAGGAGCCACACCGTGGTGTCCTGGGCGATGGGGCCCACCGAGATCCGCCGGCTGACCTCCTCGATCGTCGCCAGCGGCAGCGCGAGGGTGCCAGCGTTCTCGTCATCGCCGGTGTCGGAGACGTACCAGTCGGCCTGCGATAGAAAGCGCAGCGAGGTGCTCGACGTGATCCGCTCCCACCGGCCGCCGCCGATGGCGGCGATGATGGTGATGGCGTCGGCCACCGCCACCGAGGTCGGGTTGCGGTGCCAGAAGCACTCCAGCGTCTCGACCCAGATGAGGTACGGCGAGGTCGCCGGCAGCAGGGCGAGGGCGGCGAGGTTCGGGACCCAGCCGAGCCCGGTGCCGGCGCCGGCGATCAGGTTCCACCGACCGGGTCCAGTGAGCGGGGCGACCACGTAGACGCCGTCCGCAACGACCACGCTCTCCTTGTCGAGGCGGTAGAGCGCGTTGGCGACCATCACCACCGCCCCCTGGTTCAGGAAGCGTGTGTTGATCGTGTCGAGCCCATCGGCCCCCGTGGTGGCGGCGCGGTAGGTCAGGATGCGGTACAGGCCGGTGGCTTCGATGTGCGACATGCAGCCAGGCTACGCCCCCCACGTCGGAGGCTGCAACTTTTCGCGATTCAGCCCGAAGTAGCCGCTTTTACCCGCAACAAATGGCCGATCCCGCAGGGGCGGCTGCAGCCTATGAGCATGTTCCGACCCTCCTCCCAGAAGGAGCGCAGTCACTGCAACGGTCGGCGGCGGGTCAGGATCAAGGGCAACAATACGGCCACTCCAAGAGGCTCTTCTCGTTGATGTCTCGACCAAGTTTTGCCTCGACACGCTCACGCAAAGTCCGATCGCACCGAACCCGGTGACGGATCTTTCTGTACCCTTTGGCCTCGTGCTGCCGAATCACCGCCGGAGTAACGCCAAAAAACTCCCCTATCTCCCCCAGGGTCTGTCCTTCTTCATGCAATACCACCGCCCGCCGCTGCCTCTCCGTCAGACCCACGACGAGATCGTCGACCAGCGACTCATCCTGCTGGGACTCTTTCTCCATCAGCAGTTGCTCTGGATCCAGAGGGCGCTCGGCAAGCAGCCGCAGCTCTGCCCCATCGATCTCTCTCGTGATCACCGATCTCTCTACCGCCAGCACTACCTCCGGCCACAACTCGTCGCAGGGCACCCCGTGGTAGTCGGCGATCCGACGCGCCAGCGGACGCCACTGCCCGTGCTTCGTCAGCGGGGAATCCTTCAGGGTTTCGAGCGCCGAGTAGGTGCCGGGGGCGGTCCCGATGGCCTCCGCAAACTCCCCACTGTTCATCCCCAGCTCCAACCGCCGCCGCTTGAGGTGGTTGTTGCGAAGCCTGATCGTCACCTCGAAGTCGTGCATCCTCTGCATGGTGCGTTAGCACCGCGGCGGTGTCAAGCTACTGGTTGAACCGCTGGATCGAGCAGGACTCCAGCGGATCGCGCTCGACCTACCGGAGCCCCTCGGGGCGGGGCACACCGCGCAGCGAAAACGCCTGCAGCAAGCAGGGGCCCAGGTAGCCGATGGGCGCCCCCATCACGCTGGAGGCGATGGCGTCGGCCACCCGCTCCACGACGTCGTGGTCCCGCTCGCCCCAGGCCCGCTGCCAGCGCGCCCACTGCGTCTCGCTGCCGGCCTCCTCCAGGCTCTTGCGCACCACCCCGTCCCCGCGCCCCAGCCAGAACTCGCCCGGGTAGAGGAAGTCAGTCGCGTGCCCGAACTCGTGGGCGATGATCCCCACCACCAGCTCCTGGCTCAGCTCCACCATCTCCGGGGCCAGGATGACCTCGCTGCCGTCGTCACGGCAGGCTCCGAAGTGCCGGGGCGAGTCGTGGACCCAGGGACGCACCGACAGCCGGGTCCTGGTCACCCGGTCCAGCCCGACCTCCACGAACCGCTCCCGCACCGCCTCGAAGTACGGCTCCAGGATCGCCAGGGCCTCTTCGAGGTCGACGTCGGTGGTGAGGGCGCCGCAGGTGTCTTCGGCCACGGCGCCCATCAGCGCCGCTGGGTCTGCACCAGCCCTGCGAGCTGAGCCTCACGGAGCAGCCGTCCCGCTTCGTCTGGGGTCAGCGAGGGGCCGATGAGGTGGCGGCACTGCACGCAGCCGACCTGGGGCCACATGCGCCCGCCGTGGAACTGCCACGCGAGCCCCGTCACCCGGTCGACGGGCAGCCTCTGCGTCTGCGGCGCGCCGGCGGCGTCGGCGATCTGCTGCCACTCCAGCGTCACCACGTTGGCTCGGCCGCAGTTGTCGCAGGTGACCTCGAAGTTGGCACCCTCGGTCGTGTGTGGATGCTGCTTGACCTTGTAGTGCTCCTCGACTCCGGAGCCCTCGAAGATCCCGTAACCTTCTTGCCCGTTGAACATGGCCTGCTGCCTCCTACTGCTTCTGGCCGGAGTTGCCTCTCAGCCGGGACAGCGTCTCATGGCCGCCCACGGCCAGCAAGCCAGAGGCCGCGCCCATCAGTAATTCGAGCAGGATCTTGCCGATCTCGGCGCTCTCCAACCCAGTGGCGGTGATGGCCGTCGCTAGCAAGAGCGCCGGCAGGGCGCGGAGCTTGGTCGGCACCACCTCGAACTTCGCCCAGTCCGGCAGCTTCGCCGAGAGGCTCTTCCAGAGGTAGACCAGGAGGTAGACGACGAGCGAGATCGCAACCCACCACAGGCGCGGGTCGATGGAGTCGAGGGCCAGCTTCAGCGTCAACATGCAGCCAGGTTACGCCCCCGGCTGGCCAGCCCGCAACTTTTCTCTCCCGAGGCGGGGAGGACCCCCCTACCGCACCACGAACCGCGCCCAGGCGAGCTTGGGCTCGTCCGCGGCGCCGTCGTACTTGCCCTGGATGATGTAGTCGCGGGTGCCCGCCCCGAGTCGCACCGGGCGCCATCGGGTCCGTCGGCGCAGCGTCCTTCCAAGACGTACCGGGCCCAGCGGCGGTGTCACGGATGGTCACTGCGCCTCCGCTCGTCGGATCCTTGCCAGCGCGGCCCAGGCCGACCGCGCGCGAATGGCGCCGACTTCGTCAGCGCACGGCGACCCCCGGTAGCCGCTGAACGCCCCCGCGCCCCTTAGATCCATTCGAGTATCACGAGGCCGTCGCCGCCGGGGCCACCGGCGCCACCGGTGCCCGCAGTATTTTTCACCGAGCCCCCGCCGCCGCCTCCGCCGCCGGGGGTCTGCCCCGCGCCGCCAGCGCCGCCGGTGCCCGCTGTGTCCCGGCCCCCGCCTCCGCCCCCGCCGCGCCCCGCGAAGCGCCCGTCGGTGACCGCGGCGCCACCCGCGGTCCCGGCGTTAGCTCCGCCCGCGGCGCCACCGGCGGCGCCAGGCCCGAAGCAAGTTCCGAAATGGGAACATACTTGAGATTTAGCCCTTCCTCGTTTGCGGTGGCAACTTTGCCAGCGTCAGGAGGCTTTGGCGCGTTGATCCCGGCGCGGTAGTCAAGGCCCAAATCTAGGTTACTGCGTTCAGTCATTAGGCACCGGCTAGATTGAACACAAACGATCCCCAGTAGCGACTGGTCGGAATTGTCCAAGTCATGGCCTTAGCCCCCGGGGAAGGGACCCGGCTACACCCAACCCGAATCTGAAACCCCGCGGCGGGCCCGTCCCACTGATCGACGACGTAGCCGTTCGCCAGAGTGCTAACCCCATCGCTAGATGAAGATCCAATCGCAATGAAAGAGAACGCCATGGCGTTGTCAACCGCGGTTGTCGTGACACCACTTGGCGCCGTGCTATTCCCCTCGTTCTTGGCCGCCCCGCTAACCAAATTACTTTGTGCTACGTCGCAGAGCTCGATCACGTAGACTGTCAAGTTCTCTAATTGCGAGGCGAGTGTGATCGCTAGAGTGTACTCCCCTGCCGCTTCGGGCAAATCGGCCTCTAGTATTTCCAAAACTCGCCAGCAAAAGTAAGACGAAGCCGGTTGATAGCAGTCGCTCGCCCTCGGAATAAGCGCTACCCCGTCCAGAGTAGCGTTGATTTGTGTCGAGACGCTACTATCGGCGCGCCAATTGGCAAACAGGAAGAGCCGCCGGTTTGCCTCGCCCGAGACTGCGATCGTTTCGTTGAATGTCCCGGCCGGGTGGGTGTCGTACTCGAAACGCTGGATTTCCCTCGCAAGGTAGGGGCCCCCCATCGGCGTCCCAGCAGAGTCCGTGATAGACCCTCCGGCTGATAGGATCATCCCTACCACGTCGGACTTTAACAAGGGGACGTTGACGGTTGCGTTTTGGGAAGCCCCCGTCCCTAGCCCCGAATCCAAGACTTCCGCGCTAGGACAGGTTACGATCCAAGGGACCCCCGCCTCTACAGTCAGAGGGAAAACCGTTCCGTAAAGTCCGGACCACAATTCCGGAAGCGCCCCGAAGGCCAAAGCGAAAGTGTCGGACCTTGGGCGCAAGCGCACGCCCGAAACCGTTACGGTATGCGCGGCCCCCTCGCAACTGTACTCCGCCCGGTAGGTTTCCGGTTCGACCCCTACCAGCGGCGGGAACGTGATCGCTTGCCTAACCCGTTCTAGAGTAGTGGAGACTGAAGTCAGCGTTTCCCCTACTTGCTCGGACGTTGTCACATTGTATAGCCGAAACCTTGCATCGTACGTAGCGGAGTCGGTGGATATGAAGGCTTCAAGCTCCAACCTAGTCGCGGCCGCGAAGTCCGCCGGATCAATCGACACATACCCAAGAGGCACCCACGTTACGTCGGGTTGTGACAAAACGATCCCGGTTAGGATCTCAATACTCCCAACCCCTGCCGGACCCGTGGGCCCCGCCGGCCCTGCCGGCCCGGTCGAGCCCGTCGCGCCGGTCGGGCCCTGTGGTCCAAAGGTGGTCGGCGGCTGCCGGGCCACGCCGCGAGCCAAACTGCCAAGTCGGTGTCGAGTCATGGTGCGTTGCCTGCGAACAGGTAGATGCCGATGCCAGGGTTCGGGGCTTGCTGCGAAATGGCGCCGATGCTCGCCCCGTAGACGTGCGAGAAGGCCGCGTCAGTGGTCGCGAACGCCCACACCCCGCCCGGGGGATCATTGTAGGCGTCGGCGCGCACGGCCTGGATCAGCAGCTCGTCGCCGAGCGCGTCGAAGTTCACCGCCAGGTACAGCTCGCTCAGGGCAAGATCCCGCGGGGTACCCGGTACGTTGGCGAGGTTGTAGACGCCCTGTTCGCGCACGCCGCGCAGGCCATCCGGTAGGATCGAGAGCGGGGCCGTGTCGGCATAGGCGCCCCGCACGATCAGGCGCTCCCGGCGGACGTGCTGGGTCTGCTGCAGGTTGCCGGCGGCCTCGTTCTGCTCGACGATGACCGTGTTGGTCGCTCCGGGCAGCGCGTAGCGCATCTGCGCGACGTAGAAGGGATCGTCGTAGCCGGTGCGCCGGTCCATGTGGTAGCCGCGCGCCTTCTTGCCCTGCTGCAGCTCACGCAGGAACGCCTGTTGGTTGCGGATGCGCCAGTGAAACGTGTAGAGGTAGTTCGTCTCGACGACCGCCTCCTGTCCGTCGTACAGCGCGCAGTACGGGAGCCAGACCGTGACCCGGCTCCCAAACGGCACCCACACGTACCGCTCCAGGTTCGGGTCGTAGCCCTCTACGCTAGCCAGGTCATCGCGCACGACCATCGGGTCGTCGGGATCTGACGACACCTCGTAGAAGGACACCGGGACCGTCGCGGCTTGCCCCTCGTACTGCGTCTCGAAGTCCTGGTACGGGCGCAGCACCCGAGCCCGGGTGATGTCCGGCTGGATGACGACCTTCTCGATGCCTTCGGGTGTGTCCACGGCTCACTCCTCACCGACGGCGCACTTGGTGCCGTCTCCGTTCTGCCTGTACTTGTAGCAGGGCAACGTGCTGAGCACCTTCTTGATCCTGCTGTCGACCTGTCGGTCCAGATCGATCTGGGCTTCGCGGTAGGCGCCGACCATGCCCTCCAAGTTGGTGAGCCGCTTGTTCGTGTTCTGCTGTTCGACCACCAGCAGCGCAACCTGCTTCGTCATGGTGTCGAGCTTGCTGGTCGCGATGTCGGACAGGGCGGTGATGCGGCGGGCGATCTCGGAGAGGTTCATGGGGGCTCCTTCGGTCACGGTGTCGTGCTGCGGGCCACGGTGCAGACGTAGACGCCCGCGCCTGGGTTGATCGGCTCTGTCCCCCCCGCGGTGCCAAAGGTCGAGGCCAGCGGCCAGTCGGCGCTCCCCTCGGCGAAGTCCCAGGTGGCCCCCAGCTCGGCGTCGCGGTAGAGGACGAGGCCCAGCTCGTCGCCGTCGCAGCGCACGTAGCGCACCGGGTAGCCGGTGGCGCCGAGCGCGTTGTTGGCGAACTCGTCCCCTGTGGGGCCGTACTTGGCGTCGTCGTACACGCCTTGCTGGTCGATGAGCCTCACCGCGTCCATGGTGAAGATGCCGCGCGCCAGACGGCCCCCCTCCGGGTAGGCGGGCTTGATCACCTCTCCCTGCGAGCAGGGGATCACCAGGCGCTTGGTGGTCGAGTAGGCGGAGACGAGATTGTTGAGCGAGTAGCGTTTCTCTCCCTGGCTCAGGCGGGTGTCCTCCAGCGGACGTTGTCGCCAGCGGAGCTGGTAGGTGTAGTCGGTGACGACGATCTGCTTCGGATCGAGGGTGATCCCCTGGATGCGCGGGAACAAGATCATCACCGTCGAGCCGCGCGCCACCTGCTGGTAGGCGGACAGGTGCGCCTCGTAGCCGAGGCGCCTCCGCTCCGACTCCAGCGGCACCGCTCCATCCGTCTTGTACGGGTGCAGCGGGATCGGGATGTCGACGGAGCGACCGGCGTAGATCTGCTCGAAGCCCTCCTGCGGGCGCATCACGAACCAGATCGTCGGCTGCGGGTCGTTCAAGGTGTTCTCACTCATGGTTCTCTCCTGCCTAAAACGACTCCGTGCTGGGCGTGAGCAGATCCTTCACCTTCGGAGCCATCCGGTCGGTGAGCCCCCACAAGGCCCCTTCGAGCACCGCCACCGCAATCGTCGCTGGCTCGGTGCCCCGTGGATCGCGGTAGGCGGCGAAGGCGGTGAAGATTCCGCCGATGATCAGGTTGTCGAGGCGGGTGCGCTCGCGACCCAGCATCATGGCCGTGAAGGCGCCGACGAAGCCGGCGTTGATCGAGGTGCGGGCAGCCGGGCTCACGATGCCTCCTTCGCCGAGCCACGCTGCGTGACCTGCAGGGTGGCGATGACGGCCAAGAAGCCCCCGAAGACGCCCACGGTGGCGCTGCGGACCGCTTCGTCCCGGGTGGCGGGGTCGGGGGCGGCCCAGGTACGGGCGGCGCGGACCGTGTTGCGCAACGCCCCGGCGTAGAAGAGCCCCGCGATGGCGCCCCAGACACCCCCCAGGGCCAGACCGACGCCGACGCCGGTGCCGGCCAGGAGCAACCCCACGCCCGCGCCCGACTGACTGGGGGAGGCGACAGCAGGCGGCGGGATAGCCGCGGGGACGGTCGCAGAGGAGGTGGCCGCGACCGGCGGCTGGTGAGGTTGCTCCTGGCCGGCGCCGACGTCGGGAAAGCTGACGATGGTGGGCTCCACGCCATCAGCCTACCCGGCCCCTCCACGGCGCCGCTACTTTTCGCGATCGAGCGTGCCTAACCCTACGCCGCGCAGTGCTTTTTCACGGCCCTGTGGAGCGGAGCCCCGGCGTGTACGTCAGGCTCGCCGTAAAGCACGAAGGTGTCGAGGTTGAACTCGACCCCTAGCTCGACCGCCAGCCGGCAGGCGTCGTCGAAGGTCCGCAGGCGCTCATCCGGCACCTGCAGGTCGACGAGCTGCCCCTCGACCCGGGCCACGATTCTTACCTGCGACATGACGATACAATACGTCGCGAGTCGTGACTGCGCAAGTATTCGGTCGCAACCGGGCACGCCCACCCCGTCAGGGAAGGTTCGGGGACCCGAGAGAACGGTTGACCCCATCGCGGTGCTATGGCACCATCTTCGATGAAAGGAGGCGCCATGACGGGACTACCCGGCATCGGAGCAGAGCTGCGGCGTGGGATGGATGCGAAGGGCCTCGACCTGGAGGCCCTCGCCCGCGAGAGCGGCTTGAGCGAAACAAGGACGGCGCTCGCTCTCGCCGGCAGCGGCAGGACCACGACGCACGACTTGGTCCGCCTCGCGCTCACGCTGGGCGTCACGCTGGAGTTTGGCTTCAAGAAAAAGCCTACCGTCCATCAAGACCGAAAGGGACGTTATCGGTCCTATTCGCGGGCTGGCAGCTCTAACAGGCGCGCGAATAGTGTCGCCTCTTGCAAACTCGGTCGCACGAGCATGTCGTATTCTCAGGCGGTACCACCTCACCCCTACTTCATGTCTTGCTCGTCGGGCTCACGGTCCGCACGTTTCATAAGGTCTGCCTCTGGTGGCTCGGCGGGAAAACACTACGCCGTCTCCGTCTCCGGTTCGTCAAGAGGCGGGCCGTGACGGTCGCAGCTCTCGCCGCCGGGAGTCGGGCGCACTCAACAAGCAAAGGAGAGGTCTGAATGAGCAACCCACAGGCACGGGATGCGATCCTGAAAGCAGTGGCGGCGGCGAAGGATCGGATCGCGGCGGCGTCGCCAGCGGAGGGGCGAGAGATCACGCAGGTTGCTGCTACCTCCGCAGCCCTTGATGAGCTGCGGAGGTTCGCTCGCTCCTGGTGGTGCTACCGGGAGGCGCGGGCGCTTCTGCGCCACGCTCTGCCCGAGGCTGGCCTCTCTCGTGAGGACGCGGCGCTGATCGACGCGCTCATCCGCAGGGTGTGAGGCGAAGATGACGAATGGAGGGACATCGTGGCAGAGCATGAAGATCTAGCAGGACGAATTCGTGAGTACGTGGCCTCTTTGGGCGACAAGGTCGACCCCGACACCGCGGCCATGATGGAGGACTGGGCCGACGACGCGGAGGAGCTTCAGCTAAGCGCCTGGGTGGACGACGATGAGTACCCGAGGCTACTGGAGGTCAGACTCATCCAGTTTCCGACCCAGGGGCGGATCTGCATCGCTTGGTGCAGGCCTGGCGACGACCTTACTGACATGCTCGACGAAGAAGCGGATCCAAGCGGAGCCACGTACACGAGCGTCAAGAGCAGAGGGATGGTGACCTTTCGCCTTGAAAAGGTCGAAGCCGTGGCCATGTTCGACGACGACCTCCCGACCCGGTGGAGAGACTACCAGTGGACCTGCACCGGTGGCAGCGAGGAGACTTACGATCGCCTGCCTGATCCGCGATTGGCCCTACTTCGCTCCGCAGAGGACCCTATTTACGCGGCGGGAGCGGAGGAGAGGGACAGAGCCATGTTCGCCGCGGCAAAAGAGACACAGGCGGCTCTCAGTGGAGAGAGCGTCGAGCCGCTCGCGCCGCGTGCTCCCAACCCTCGTTTCGGGTCCGTCGAATACTACAAGATGGCGGCCAAGTACAGCAAGCCGTTCAACGACTCCGTCAAGCGACACAAGCGCATCGAGCGCGTAGCTGAGAGCCTGCTGAAGATCGCTGACCGAAATGAGCGCGAGCGTGCCTGGCAAGAGGTCTTCGGTACCGACCCGGAGAACCCGGTGATGGACGTCGAGAAGATCGAGGCCACCTACCGGATTCAGCAGGAGAGAAAGCGCAAGCCGTAGCCGCCTGCGACGCTCCCCGTCGCGTCCCCGCACCACAAAGTAGGCGTGCCCCCGGGACCATCCCGGGGGCACTGAGGTACCCAACACCGACAGAGCAACCGAACTCAAGGAGAACGGCAGACCGATGAGCAGGATACCCACCATCACCTCGATCGTCAA
>Ga0265297_10003339_pt1 | contig 29359 bp, 19 predicted proteins | sample Munlanlwell13791_FD_192502 | JGI IMG/M metagenome (GOLD analysis project Ga0265297, IMG submission 192502) | Leachate microbial communities from a municipal landfill in Southern Ontario, Canada - Leachate well 137-91 | ecosystem: Engineered > Solid waste > Landfill > Unclassified | place...
GGAGATTGTCTCCGAACTCGACAAGAACATCGTCGGCCAGTCGCGCGCCAAGCGCGCCGTGGCGATCGCCCTGCGCAACCGCTGGCGCCGCATCCAGGTGGCCGAGCCGCTGCGCACCGAGATCACCCCGAAGAACATCCTGATGATCGGCCCGACGGGCGTCGGCAAGACCGAAATCGCGCGGCGCCTTGCGCGCCTGGCCCATGCGCCTTTCATCAAGATCGAGGCGACCAAATTCACCGAAGTCGGCTACGTCGGCCGCGACGTGGACACCATCATTCGCGACCTGGCCGAGACGGCGATCAAGGACGCGCGCGAGGAAGCCATGCGCATCGTCCGCGACCGCGCCATGGACGCCGCCGAGGACCGCGTGCTGGATGTGCTGCTGCCGCCGGCAAGAGGAGTCGGCGCTGGCGATACGCCGGAAGAAAGCTCGACGCGGCAGAAATTCCGCAAGCGCTTGCGCGAGGGCGATCTCGACGACAAGGAAATCGAAATCGAAGTCGCCGCCCCGCAGGCCAGCATGGAGATCTTCGCCCCGCCCGGCATGGAAGACCTGACGCAGCAGATCCAGGGCATGTTCCAGAACATCGGCGGCGGCAAGAAGCGCATGCGCAAGATGAAAATTCAGGACGCGCTGAAGTCGCTGGCCGATGAGGAGGCCGCGCGGCTGATCAACGACGAGGAAGTGAAGACCGACGCGCTGAAGAACGTCGAGCAAAACGGCATCGTCTTCCTCGACGAGATCGACAAGATTGCCTCGCGCTCGGAGGCGCATGGCGCCGAGGTTTCGCGCCAGGGCGTGCAAAGGGACCTCTTGCCGCTGGTCGAGGGCACCACGGTGTCGACCAAGTACGGCATGATCAAGACGGACCACATCCTGTTCATCGCCAGCGGAGCGTTTCATCTGGCCAAGCCCTCCGACCTGATTCCCGAACTGCAGGGCCGCTTCCCGATCCGCGTCGAGCTCGATTCGCTGTCGGTCGATGACTTCGAGCGCATCCTGACCCAGACCGATGCCTGCCTCACGCGCCAGTATCAGGCCTTGCTGGCGACTGAAGACGTGACCCTCGAATTCGCCGCCGACGGCATTACGCGGTTGGCCGAGATCGCCTTCCAGGTGAACGAAAAGACCGAAAACATCGGCGCCCGCCGGCTCTACACCGTGATGGAAAAGCTGCTTGAGGAGATTTCCTTCGATGCCGGCAGGCGCAGCGGCGAGAAGCTGGTCATCGATGGCAGCTACGTGGATGCGAAGCTGGGCGAGCTGGCGAAGAACGAAGATCTTTCGCGCTATGTGTTGTGATTGAGAGAATCGCCGGGATCGTCTTCCCGATCTACGCCATCGTCGCGGTCGGCTACGGCTACGGCCGCTGGAAGAAGCCCGACATGGCTTTCGCCAACCAGCTCAACATGGACATTTTCGTCCCGGCGCTGGTGTTCGCGGCGCTGGCGTCGAAGTCCTTCGACATCGCGCAGAACATTCCGCTGCTGCTCGGTTCCATCGCTGTGGTGCTCGGCACCGGGCTGCTGGCCTGGCCGGTGGCGCGCATGCTGGGTGTGGCGGGCAACACCTTCGTGCCGCCGATGATGTTCAAGAATTCCGGCAACATGGGCCTGCCGCTGATGGTGCTGGCCTTCGGCGAATCCGCGCTGCCTGCCGCGGTGGTGCTGTTCTTTGCCGAAAACTTCCTGCATTACTCGCTGGGCACATGGCTGCTCGACCACCGGGCCAAGCTGTGGAACCTGTGGCGGGTGCCGGTGATCGCCGCCGCGCTGGCCGGCCTGGCGGTCAGCGTGCTGCATTTCCCCCTGTGGCAGCCGCTGTGGCTGAGCGTCAAGTTGCTCGGCGACGTGTCGATTCCGCTGCTGCTGTTTTCGCTCGGCGTGCGGCTCACCGACAGTCGCCATGCCGACTTGCACATCAGCCTCGCCGGTGCGGTCACCTCGCCCGTCGCCGGCGTGCTGGTGGCGCTGCTGATGAACCTGGTGCTGGGCCTCACCGGCCGCGATGCCGCCATGCTGATCCTGTTCGGCGCCTTGCCGCCGGCCGTACTCAATTACATTTTTGCCGAGCGCTACCACCAGGAGCCGGAGCGTGTCGCCTCGATGGTGCTGATCGGCAACCTGGCTTCGCTGGCCATCATTCCGCTGACGCTGGCCTGGGTGCTGCGCTAGATCGCCGTACCGCCAGCGCCGACTTTCCCGGCCCTTAGGCGGGCTTGCGCCCTTTGCCCAGCTTGTCGAGATAGAGATACACCACCGGCGTCAGGTAGAGCGTCAGGAACTGCGACAGCAGCAGGCCGCCGACGACCGCCAGGCCCAGCGGCCGCCGCACTTCGGCGCCGGCGCCCCAGCCGATGGCGATCGGCAGGGTTCCCACCAGTGCGGCCATGGTGGTCATCATGATCGGGCGGAAGCGCACCATGCAGGCCTCGAAAATCGCCTGCGCCGCAGCCATGCCATCCTTGCGCTGCCTCTCCAGGGCGAAGTCGATCATCATGATCGCGTTTTTCTTGACGATGCCGATCAGCATGATGATGCCGACGAAGGCGTAGAGGCTCAGATCGACGCGGAAGATCAGCAGCGTCAGCAGTGCGCCGAGGCCCGCGGCGGGCAGCCCGGAGAGAATCGTGAGGGGGTGCACGAAACTCTCGTAGAGGATGCCGAGCACGATATAGACCACCAGGATGGCAATCAGCAGCAGTATGCCGAGCCCCTTCAATGAGGCTTCGAAGGCCTGCGCCGCGCCCTGCAGGCTGGTGGTCAGCGAGGCGGGCATGTTCATCTCGCGTTCCATCTTGCGGATGCGATTCACGGCATCGCCCAGCGAAACGCCGGGCATCAGGTTGAAGGACAGCGTCACCGCGGGCAGTTGCCCCTGATGGTTGACCGTCAGCGCCTGGGTAGTGCGGCTGATGCGGGCCACGGTATCGACCGGCACCAGGCGGCCAGAGCTGGAACGGACATGGATTTTCGCCAGCGTGGCCGGATCGGCCTGCAGTTCCGGCGCCACTTCGAGGATCACCTGGTACTGGTTGGTCGCGGCGTAGATGGTCGATATCTGACGCGAACTGAAGGCGCTTTGCAGTGCGTCCTCGATCTGGCCGATGCTGATGCCGAGCGGCGCCAGCTTTTCGCGGTCGATGTCGAGCGCGATCACGGGGCTCTGGTTCTTCAGGTTGGTGTTGACGTCGACCAGGCCGGGCAACTCGCGCAGGTGGTCGAGCAGCACGTCGTTCCAGCGGTAGAGTTCGGCCAGGTCCGTGTCCTGCAGCGTGTATTGGAACTGGGCGTTGGTCACCTGGCCGCCGATGCGGATCGGCGGCGGGTTCTGCAGGAAGACGCGAATGCCCGGCACGGCGGCCAGCTTGGGGCGCAGGCGGGCGATGATTTGGTCGGGCTTCTCCGTTCGTTCGCTGTGCGGCTTGAGGTTGAGCACCAGCGTGCCGGTGTTGGAGGTCGGGCGCGGTCCGCTGGCGCCGACGAAGGACCCCAGTGTCGCCACGGCCGGGTCCTTGGCCACGATGTCGGCCACGGCGCGCTGCCGCTGCATCATGGCCGGGAAGGAAATGTCCTGCGGGCCTTCGGTGGAGGCGATGATCTGCCCGGTATCGCCGCTGGGCAGAAAGTCCTTGGGCACGGCGGTATAGAGCAGGGCGGTGGCGATCAGGGTGAGGAGAAAGGAGAGCATGACCCAGTGCGGCCGCGCCATGCACCAGGTCAGCGAGTCCCGGTAGGCGCCCAGCAGCGCCTCGAAGAAGCGTTCGAAGGCCGTGAAGATGCGGCCATGCTGTTGCGGCTCGGCGTGCTTCAGGTAGCGGCTGCAAAGCATGGGGGTCAAGGTCAGCGAGACGAAGCCGGAAACCAGGATCGCGGCGCAGATGGTGACGGCGAACTCGTGCAGCAGGCGGCCGACGATGCCGCTCATGAACAGCACCGGAATGAACACGGCGATCAGGGACAGCGTCATCGAAATGATGGTGAAGCCGATTTCACGCGCGCCGCGGATCGCCGCCTCGAACGGCTCCTCGCCGTTCTCGATGTGGCGCATGATGTTCTCCAGCATGACGATCGCGTCATCGACGACGAAACCCACCGACAGCGTCAGCGCCAGCAGCGACAGGTTGTCGAGGCTGAAGCCGAGCGCATGCATCACTGCGAAGGTGCCGATCACCGAGATCGGCAGGGCCAGCGCCGGAATGATCGTCGCCGACAGGTTGCGCAGGAACATCAGGATCACCAGGATCACCAGGAAGCCGGCGAGGATCAGCGTGAATTGCACGTCGTTGATCGCGTCGCGGATCGAGATGCTGCGGTCGTAATGCACCTGGAGGTCGATCGAGGCCGGCAGGTTGGCCTGGAAGGCGGGCAGGACTTTCCTGATCGCGCTCACCGTTTCAATCGTGTTCGAACCGGGCTGGCGGAATACCGCGAGCATGATGGTGCGCCGGTCGTTGAACCAGGCGGCGACCTTGGCATTCTCGACGCTGTCGGTGACCTTTGCCAGCTCTTCCAGTTTCACCGGCGCGCCGTTGCGCCAGGCCACGGTCAGTGGGCGATAGGCGGCGGCGTTCAGCAGTTGGCCGTTGGCCTGCAGGGCGAAGCTCTGCCGCATGCCGTCGAGCGAGCCCAGCGGCTGATTGACGTTGGCACTTTTGACGGCAGCCTGCAGTTCGTCGATGCCGATGCCGCGCGAGCTGAGCTGGGCCGGGTCGGCCTGGATGCGGACGGCGTACTTCTGCGAACCGAAGACATTGACCTGGGCGACGCCCGGCAGTGTCGACAGACGCTGGGCGAGCTGGGTTTCGGCATATTCGTTGACCACCCAGGTGGGCAGCGTGGTCGAGTTCATGGCGATGTAGAAAATCGCGAAGTCCGCCGGATTGACCTTGCGGAACGACGGCGGCGTCGGCATGTCGGGCGGCAGCTTGCGCTGCGCGGCGGCGATGGCCGACTGCACATCCTGCGCGGCGGCATCGATGTCGCGGTCGAGCGCAAACTGCAGCGTGACCGTGGTGGTGCCCTGGGCGCTGGTCGAGGTCATCGAGTCGAGGCCCGAAATCGTCGAGAACTGGCCTTCGAGCGGAGTGGCGACGGCGGCGGCCATGGTTTCCGGCGAGGCGCCGGGCAACTGGGCGGTGACCGAGATGGTGGGGAAATCGATGCTGGGCAGCTCGGATACCGGCAGCGCGCGGTAGGCGATGACGCCGAAGATGAGGAAGGCCGCCATCAGCAGCGTGGTCATCACCGGCCGGCGGATGCACAGCTCTGGCAACTGCATCGCGGCTTCCTAGTCTGGCTTGCCGGGGCCGCCGGGTTTGCCCGGCTTGCCGTCTTTGCCTTCGGCGCCACCGTCGGCAGGCTTGATCCTGGCGCCGGCCGTCAACCGCAGGTGGCCTTCGGTGACGACGGATTCGCCGCCGGCAAGGCCCTCGGCGACGATCGCGGATCGTTGCTGTACCGAGCCGACACGGATCTTGCGGACGTCCACTGTGCCGTCTTCCTTCGCGACGAACAGGAAGCTGCCTTCGGCGCCCTGTTGCACCGCCTCGGCGGGAATCACCACCGCATCCTTGAGCGTGTCGAGCACCAGGCTGACGCTGACGAACTGCCCGGGCGCGAGCCTCTCGTCCTCGTTGGGCAGGATGGCTTTGAGCTGGATGGTGCCGGTCGCGACATCGACGCCGTTGTCGAGAAAGCGCACATCGGCCTCCCAGGCGCCGGCGCCGCCCGGCAGGGAAACTGCCGCCTTCATCGACTTCTTGTGGCCGGAACGCATGCCGGCCTGCAGCAGCGGCAGGTATTTTTCCGGGACGGCAAAGCCCACGTAAAGCGGACGCACGCGATTGACCACGGCCAGTGTGGTGTCGTTGACTTTCACCGCGGTGCCGGGCGACACCAGCTTCGCCCCGACCACGCCGGCGAAGGGCGCCTTGACCAGGGTGTATGACAATTGCAGGCGCGCCAGTTCGGCGGCGGCGGCATCGGCGCGGGCCACGGCTTCGGCCGCCGTTGCCGCGGTACGCATTTCGCCGACCTTCTCTTCGGAGACGAAGCCCTTGGCGCGCAGCGCAATGTAGCGCTCGACATCGGCGTTCGCCTTGGCGGACTGGGCGCGGCTCTTGGCCAGATTGGCTTCGGCCTGGTTGAGTTTGGCCTGGAAGTCGGCGGGGTCGAGGCGCAGCAGCGGATCGCCTTGCCGCACGTGCTGGCCTTCGGTGAAGCTCACGCCCTGAACCTGCCCTTCGACGCGCGACTTGAGCGTGACTGTCTCGTAGGCCTCGGTGCGCCCCGTGATCTCCAGTCGCAGCGGCATGTCCTGGACGACTGCCTTGGCCAGCTTGACTGGAACCGGCGGCGTCTGTGCCTTCTTGCCGGCCGCGGGCGCGCCGGGCTTGGCGAAATACCACGCGGCCCCGCCGCCGGCGGCAAGGACGGCGACAATCAAGAGAATCGTGCGCGTCCTGGTCATGGGCGGATCAGCCTTTCCGGGGCAGGGTGGATTCGAGCGCGAACAGCTGCGCAACTTCCTCGCGGCGACGGATCAGATGCACGGCTTCGCCATCGACCATGACTTCGGCGGCGCGCGGCCGGCTGTTGTAATTCGATGCCATTGCCATGCCGTAGGCGCCGGCCGAGAGGATGGCGAGCAGATCGCCCTCGTTCAGCGCCAGCAGGCGGTCGTGGCCGAGGAAATCGCCCGATTCGCAGACCGGGCCGACGATTTCGTAGCGCATTGGCGTCCCTGTTGCCCCACCCTTCGCCGTACCGTCAACGCCGACTTTCAGGATGTCGTGCCATGCATCGTAGAGTGCGGGCCGCATCAGGTCGTTCATCGCCGCGTCGACCACGGCGAAGTGCTTTTCCTCCCCCGGCTTCAGCACCTCGACACGGGTCAGCAACAGGCCCGCATTGCCGACCAGTGAGCGGCCCGGCTCGAACATCAGCTTTTCACGCCGGGCGGCGAGCTTGCTCAGCATGGGGGCGAGATAGTCGGCTGCCGCCGGGGCGGGTTCGTCGGCGCGGTACTGAATGCCCATGCCTCCGCCGAGGTCGATGTGCTCCAGCGCGATGCCCGCGGCGGCGAGACGATCGACCAGCGCCAGCACCTTGTCGGCGGCTTCGGCCGCCGGCGCCGGATCGAGCAGTTGCGAGCCGATGTGGCAGTCGATGCCCTTCACGGCGATATGCGGCAGCGTGGCGGCACGGCGGTAGAGGTCGAAAGCCTCGTCGAAGGCGACGCCGAACTTGGCGCTCTTGAGGCCGGTGGAAATATAGGGATGGGTCTTCGGGTCGACGTCGGGATTCACGCGCAGCGAAACCGGGGCGCGGAGGCCGACGCTGCCGGCGACCGCGCTGAGGTGTTCGAGTTCGCTCGCCGATTCGACATTGAAGCAGTGGATGCCCGCTTCCAGCGCCGCACGCATTTCCTCGCGCGACTTGCCGACTCCGGAAAACACGATCTTGTTCGCGTCGCCGCCGGCGGCGAGCACGCGCGCGAGTTCGCCGCCGGAAACGATGTCGAAACCGGCGCCGAGTCCGGCGAAAAGATTGAGGATGGCGAGATTCGAGTTGGCCTTGACCGCATAGCAGATCAGCGATCGCCCGGCCAGGCCGTGCGCCTGCAGCGCATCGCGATAGGCCGCATAGGCGGTGGTGAGCGCGGCTCGCGAATAGACGTAGCAGGGAGTGTCGAAGCGCGCGGCAATGTCGGCCAGCGCAAGGCCTTCGACCCGCAGGCCGTCCTCGTGCATGACGGCCAGACTCATCGTCTGGGCTCTGCCGTGGCTTTGTTGCTATTATCGACCGCAGGAGTTGCCGGGGACGGCAGTGTCAGCGGGGTCCTGGTACCGCAGGCGGCGAGGGCCGTCAGGGTAATCAGGGCGGCGAGCAATGAAGGTATCAGACGCATGGCAGATGGACGTGGCTGGGTGTGTCTCGACAGGCAAAGGATGGTAACACGCGATGGATGAGCGGGAATTCATGGCCGCGGCGGATGCAGAGCTGGCGCGCATCGAGACGGCGCTGGAGGTGGCGAGCGAGAGCGGCGCCGCGGATTTCGATTTTGAAACCAAGCCGGGCGGCGTGATCGAGATCGAATTCGAAAACGGCTCGAAGATCATCGTGAATCGCCACGGCGCGGCTCGCGAGATCTGGCTGGCGGCGAAATCGGGCGGCTACCACTTTCGTCCCGAGGGTGGGCGCTGGCTGGGCACACGCGACGGCGAAGAACTGATGGCGGCCTTGTCGCGCACCCTGTCGGAACAGGCGGGCGTCAGGATCGCGCTTTAGTGCTTCTTTTCGGCAGGTTTTTCCGTTGCGGGTTTTTCGCCCGCCTTCGGCGCGGCCGGTTTCTCTGCCGCAGCTTTTTCGACCGCTTTCGGCGCCAACGGTTTTTCGACCAGCTTCGGCTTCGCATCCTGCACCGGCGCGGGCGCCTGCCTGGATTCGGCCGGCTTGGTCTCTTCCTCGTCTGCGGGAGGGGCGGGCAGCAGTTCCTTGTAGATGAGTTCCTTGCTGGTCTTGCCTGAAGGATCGTTGGCGACGATCGGCACGAGGTTGCCGGGAGTTTCCTGCCAGCTCTCCGGCACACCCTTCAAGGCCTGCTCCATGAAACTGATCCACATCGGCAAGGCGGCGGCGCTGCCGGTTTCGCCGTTGCCCATGCGCCTGGGCTGATCGAAGCCGATCCAGGCGATGCCGACCACCGTCGGCTGGTAGCCGCAGAACCAGGCATCGATGTAATCGTTGGTGGTACCGGTCTTGCCGGCCAGGTCGCCGCGCTTGAGCACCGCAGCAGCGCGGGTGGCGGTGCCGCGCCGCACCACGTCGTGCATCATGCTGTCCATCAGCCACGCGTTGCGTGCGTCGATCGCACGCAGCGATTCGTCGCCGGCCAGTGCGGGCTGCGTGGCGGCCAGCACGGTGCCCTTGTCGTCGACGATCTCGCGCACGATATAAGGGGCGATGCGGTAGCCGCCGTTGGCGAATATCGAATAGGCCGCGAGCTGCTGCCATGGCGTTACCGATCCGGCGCCCAGCGCCAGGGTCAGATAGGGCGGGTGCTTGTCCGCATCGAAACCGAAGCGCGTCACATAGTCCTGCGCGTAATGGGTGCCGATGGCACGCAGCAGGCGGATCGACACCATGTTCTTGGATTTCGCCAGCGCGGTGCGCAGCGTCATCGGGCCTTCGTACTTGCCGTCGTAGTTCTTCGGTTCCCAGGCCTGGGAACCCGTCTCTTCAGCCGAGATCGACACGGGCTCGTCCGGGATCACGGAAGCTGGTGTATAGCCTTTTTCCAGGGAGGCGGAGTAGATGAAGGGCTTGAAGCTCGAGCCGGGCTGGCGCCAGGCCTGGGTGACGTGGTTGAACTTGCTGCGATTGAAATCGAAGCCGCCGACCAGCGCCCGAATCGCGCCATCGACCGGGCTGGCGGCGACGAATGCCGCCTCGACATCCGGCAGCTGGACGATGTGCGTGACTTTGCCCGATTTCTGGACGCGGATCACTGCCCCGCGCCGCACCCGCTTGTTGGGCGGCGATTTGTCGTCCAGCATGCGTGCGGCAAACTTCAGTCCGTCCTCGGTGATCGTCAGCAGCTCGCCGCCACGCAGGTAGGCGCGTACCAGTTTTGGCGTCGCCTCCAGAACGATGGCTGGCAGCAGATCGTCGCTGTCGTCATAGTCGGCCAGCAGATCCTCCAGTTCCTCGTCCTGGTCCGAGGTGATGTCCTTCAGATCGACATAAGCCTCGGCGCCGCGATAGCCGTGGCGCCGGTCGTAATCGATGACTCCTCGGCGCACTGCAAGGTAGGCGGCCTGCTGTTCGCTGAAGTTTATCGTGGTGATGACACGCAGGCCGCGGCTGTAGAGGTCGTCGGGGAAGCGCTCGGCAGCGATCTGGCGCGCCATCTCCGCGACATAGTCGGCGCGGACGCCGAAGTCGTTGACATCACGCTTCACATGCAGGGGTTCCGCCTGCGCCGCCTTCAATTGCACATCGTTGATGAAGTCGAGCTCGCGCATCCTGCGCAGGACGTAGCGCTGGCGCAGCTGCGCGCGCTTCGGATTGGCCACCGGGTTGTAAGCCGAAGGCGCCTTGGGCAGCCCCGCGAGCATGGCCGCCTCGGCTATGGTGACATCCTTCAGCGCCTTGCCGTAGTAGATCTGCGCCGCAGCGGAGAAGCCGTAGGCGCGTTGCCCGAGGTAGATCTGGTTGATGTAGATCTCGAGAATCTGGTCCTTGCCGAGATTGTTTTCTATTTTGAAAGCCAGCAGCATCTCGTAGAGTTTTCGCGTCAGCGTCTTTTCGCTCGACAGGAAGAAGTTGCGGGCCACCTGCATGGTGATGGTTGACGCCCCCTGGCGCTTGCCACCACCCACGAAATTGGAATACGCTGCACGCAATACGCCCAGTGTGTCGATACCCGGGTGCTGGTAGAAACGCTCGTCTTCGGCCGCGAGAATGGCCTGCTTCATTACGGCGGGAACGTCCTTGATGTGTGCGAAGTTGCGCCGCTCCTCGCCGAACTCGCCAATCAGATGGCCGTCGCTGGTGTAGACGCGCAAGGGAATCTTCGGCTGATAGTCGGTCAGCACTTCCAGCGAGGGAAGCTGCGGATAGATGAGGATCAGCGCAATGCCGGCAAGGGCGGCGACGCTAAGTACAGCGCCTCCGATCAGGAGCAGGAAATACAGTGCCCAGCGAGCGGGGGCGGGTAGGACGGGAAGGGGCACGAATGGACGGGGTGGAAGGCGGCGCGTAGGATTATAGCTGTGGCGCTGAAGACACGCTCCGCTTGTTCATCTGTGATCTTTTTGCTTTACAGGCGATATAGTTGCTGCTAGCATCTGAAGTAAATTATCTGTATAGCGCGTAACGCAATATTTTTAAAGGAAAAATTCTTTGCAGATCGATGTCTCGGCCCTGAAGTCGATCTTTAACCCAAAGCTCCGCCCGCTGATCGGTGTGGATATCAGTTCGACCGCCATCAAAATGGTCGAGTTGGTTGATGCCGGCAAGGGGCAGCCCCGGGTTGAACGCTACGCGATCGAGCCCTTGCCGAAGGACGCCATGCTGGACGGCAATTTTTCGTCACTCGAGGCTGTGGCGGATACCCTTCAGCGTTGCTGGAAGCGGCTCGGTACGTCCACGCGCTTTATCGCGATGGCGCTGCCGACATCTGCAGTCATTACCAAGAAGATCACCCTTCCGGCCAATCTGCGCGAGCAGGAGATGGAGGTTCAGGTCGAATCGGAAGCGAATCAGTACATTCCGTTTGCGCTCGAGGAGGTCAATCTGGACTTCCAGGTGATTGGCCCGGCGCCGGGGAGTCCCGATGACGTCGAGGTGCTGCTGGCGGCTTCCCGCAAGGAAAAGGTCGAAGACCGAGTCGCTGCTGCGGAAGTGGCTGAACTGAAGCCGGTGGTGATGGATGTCGAGGCCTATGCAATCCAGGCCGCGTACGAACTGGTGACCAAGCAGCTTCCTCGTGAAGGGGTGGGCCAGATTGTGGCGCTGGTGGATGTGGGCGCCTCGGCCATGAAGGTCGCCATCCTGAAGGACAACGAGCAGCTCTATGCGCGCGAGCAGGCCTTTGGCGGATCGCAGCTCACCGACGAAATCATGCGCGCCTACGGCATGGGTCCGGAAGAAGCCGAAAACCTGAAGCGCTCGGGCACGCCGCCGGACAACTACGAGGGGGAAATTCTTCATCCTTTCATCGAGAACATGGCACAGGAAGTCGCACGTGCGCTGCAGTTCTTCTTCACTTCGACGCCATACAACGAAGTGCACCACATCATTCTTGCCGGAGGCTCGGCCCTGGTTCCCGGTGTAGCCGAAATCGTCGCGCAGCGTACGAACGTCAATACCCTGTTGGCCGATCCATTTGCCGGGATGGCGATTTCGCCGCGCATTCGCGCCAAACAACTGGCTGCTGACGCGCCATCCCTTCTGGTGGCCTGCGGGCTGGCTCTAAGGAAGTTCGATCAATGATCCGGATCAATCTCCTTCCTCATCGCGAGGAGAAGCGCAAGGCCAGACGCCAGCAGTTCTATGTGTTGCTGGGACTGGTTTCCGTGCTGGCTGCGGTGATCTGGTTCCTCGGCTTCTCGCTGATCAATCGCCAGATTGCCGTCCAGAGCGAAAAGAACGAATTCCTCAAGCGCGAAATCGCGAGCCTGAACAAGGAAATCGACGAAATCAAAAAGATCCAGGAGCAGACCAATGCGCTGCTGGCTCGCAAGCGGGTGATCGAGGCATTGCAGGCCAATCGCACGGAAATTGTGCACTTGTTCAACGAACTTGCAAAACAGGTGCCGGAAGGCATCTATTTGCGCACCCTCGTGCAAACCGGGCCAAGGATCGCGATCGCGGGCTACGCGCAGTCGAACGCGCGGATAACCACGCTGATGAACAACCTCGACGAGGCGCCGTTGCTTCAAAATTCGACCCTGGTCGAAACCAAGGCTGAAACGGTCGGCAATCGACGGCTCAATTCGTTCAGCATAACCACCATGATCACGCGTCAGAGTGCCGCGGCACCCAAGTCCGCGCCGGTGCAGGGGAAGAAATGATGAAGCTGCCCTCCCTGTCCTCACTTTTCAAGCGCAAATCAGCTGCTGAAATCCTGGCGGAAAAGCATGCCGTCAAGGCTGAGCCCGCTGCCCCCAAAAAGCCGCTGATCGATTTTCAGCAGTTGGCGATGGATTTCAAGACTCTGGATCCGAAGGATCCGGGACTGTGGCCGCTGGCTCCCCGCATCGTCATCCTGCTGGGCCTCTTTTGCGCCCTGATTGCCGCTGCGTGGGGATTTGGCGCCGTTGGCTGGAGCGTCCAACTGGAGGATCTCGAAGCAAAGAAATCTCAGGAAGCCAAGCACAAGGAAGACTGGCTGAACAAGAAGAGGCAGGCCGTCAATCTCGACGAATATCGTCGTCAGTTGGCCGAGATCGACCGCTCCTTCGGGGCTTTGCTGAAGCAGTTGCCGAACAAGGCCGAGATGGGCGACATGCTGGTCGACATCAACAAGGCAGCGCAGGCGCGGGGTCTGTCGGTTGAACTCTTCAAGCCGGGCGGCGAGGGTCCCAGGGAGTTCTATGCCGAGGTGCCGATTACGCTGAACCTCATCGGCAGCTACCATGACATTGGCGCATTTACCGGAGATCTTGCCAAGTTGCCGCGCATCGTCACGCTGAACGACATCAATTTGAGTTCGAACCCGAATGGGACCCTTAGCCTCAAGACTACGGCCAAGACCTTCCGCTATCTTGACGAGGGCGAACTGGCCAATCAGAGGAAGGCCCAGCAGAAGGCCAGGGGAGCCAAAAAATGAAGTTTCGTAAACTTCTTTTTCTGGCCCCGTTGCTGTTGCTGGGCTGCGCCGCCGAAGAGCATCAGGATCTCCGGGCCTGGATGCGTGAAGAGGCGAAAACCATGAAGGGCAAAGTGGCGCCCCTGCCGGAAATAACTGCATTCCCGGTGGTCGCCTACGAAACGGAGTCGCTGACGCCGCCCTTTGCTCCAGGAAAGATAGTGACCCTTGAGGCCACTGCGGACAAGACGGCGCCGGATCGTACCCGGCCGCAGCAACCGCTCGAGATTTTTCCGATCGAGGATCTCAAAGTCATGGGCGTCATCACGGCGGGCACGGTGCCCTATGCACTGATACAGACCCCGCCGCCGAACAAGCCGAAGCATGTCCGTGTAGGCGAATACATGGGCCGCAGCTTCGGCAAAATTACGGCCATCAACAAAGATGGCGTTACGGTGCTTGAGACCGTCAAGGATCCGAGCGGCGCATGGGTGGAGCAGGAGAGATTGCTCCTGGTGCCGAAAGAAGGAGGACGTAGATGAACAAATTTTACGCTGCCGCATGCGCCGCTCTGGGCTTGTGGCTTGGCTTGTCCGGTGCATCGATCGCGGCTGACAACTCGATCAAGCAGATTCAGGTCCGGCGCGACGGCGATCAGGTGCTGCTCAAAGTACAGATGACGGCGCCATTGAAGGCGATGCCGGGAAACTGGAGCGTGGTCGAGCCGCCCCGTGTGGTGATCGACTTTCCCGATACCGACAACCAGTCCGGTCAGACCGCCCAGCAGGTCGCGGCGGGCGACCTCAAAAGCATGAATCTGGTGCAAACCGACAAACTGACGCGCCTGGTCCTGAATCTCTATCGGCCGACCAAGTTCTCGACCGAGATTGTCGGTGACGTCCTTTTTATCAAGCTGCAGGCACAGAGCGTTCAGGCCAGCCAAGAGCCGGCGCCGAGCGTCTATCAACCTACCTCGCCGGCCACCACCTCCGGAAAGCCTGCCATAGCGGCTGACACCGCCGCCATTCGCGAGATACTGTTCCGCCGTGGTGAAGATGGTCAGGCCACGATCACCGTCGATCTGACCGATGGCACCGTCCCGATCGACATCCGTCGTGTCGGCACCGGGATTACCGTCGAATTGCGCGATGTGGAACTGCCCGAGCGCTTGCAGAACCGGCGCGACGTCAATGATTTCGCGACCCCGGTAACGACGATTACCTCGCGTGCCGTGGGCAATCTGACGCGCCTCGACATTGCCGCTCGCGGCCGCTGGTTTCACCAGGCTCACCTGGCGAACAACCAGCTGACCATCGAAGTCAAGCCGATACCGGCGGATGAAGCCAACAAGCTGGTTCAGAGCGGGGACCAGGGGCAAAAGGTCTCGATCAATTTCTTCGGCGCCGATGCGACCATGGTGCTGCGCACCCTCGCCGACATTTCAGGCAAGAACGTGCTGGTCGATCCTTCGCTGAATGGCCGGCTGGTTACCGCGAACCTCGACAACATTCCGTACGACCAGGCACTTGAGATCATCATGGCACAAGTCAATGCCAGCATGCGGGTGCGCAATGACGTCGTCCTATTCGGCGACCGGGCGGTGCTGCAAAAGCGCGACCAGGACACAGCCGACGAAGCGACGCGAGCGAGCGATATCGCACCCTTGGTGGCGGAAACCTTCAAGCTCAACTATGTCAAGGCCGCAGACATCGTCGCGCTAGTGAATAGCAGCTTCGCTTCCACCAGTCCCGCGGCCGCGGCTGGGGGAGCCGCCCCGGCTGCCGGAGCGCCTGCTGCTGCGCCGGCGTCCGGTACTCCCGCCGGAGGCACGAGCAAGGGCATGCTCACCTCGCGTGGGGGAATGTCGATTCACGATGCCACCAATCAGGTTTTTGTCAGAGATACGGCCGCCGTGGTCGAAGCGATCCGCGAAGTCATTCGGAATGTCGATGTCCCGCCCAAGCAGGTGATGATCGAAGCTCGCATCGTGGAAGCTTCCACCGGATTCGCCAACTCGCTCGGCGTAAGGCTGACTGCATTCAATTATCAGCAGGAAGGGTACAAGATTCCCGGAACCAACACGACGCGCGGCGTATTTTCAACGTCTCCGGTGAACACCGGCAACAATCTGGATGTCTACGGGGGAGGCATCACACCCTCGCTGACCGCCAGCACGAACGTCTTCCAGCCGAGCTATACCTTGGCGGGAGCGGCCAATTTCGGACTGATGCTGTTCAATAGCGCCGCCACCAAAGTACTTTCACTGGAGTTGCAGGCGGCGGAGAACGATTCGAGGAACAAGACAATTTCATCGCCCAGAATTCTCACCCTGAACCGCAAGGCCGCGACGATCAACAATACTCAACAGGTGACGATTCTCACTGGCGTCAACGCGACCACCGGCCTGCCGATCTACCAGACCTTCTCGGCGCCGCTGACACTAGGGGTGACGCCGTCGGTCAATCCGGATAACCGCATCAGCCTCGAGCTGAATATCGCCAAGAGCACGATAACGAATGCGACCACCGGCAGCCTGGACACGAACACCGTCACCACCAGTGTGATTGTCGAGAATGGCGGAACGGTAGTCATTGGCGGCTTTGCGCGGGAATCCGATATCCAGACCCAGGACCGCGTTCCCTTCCTCGGCGACCTGCCCTACGTTGGATTCCTGTTCAAGACCACGCAAAAGAGCCAGTCACGCAGCGAGTTGCTGGTCTTCATCACGCCGCGGATTGTGAGCGAGGCGCTGAGCCAGCGCTAGCCCGCAATTGTTCTCCGAACCGGGGCCGGCTTTTGCCGGCCTCGTCATTTGGCGCTGCTACAATCCGCTCGTGAATGCAAAGAACAACATCTACCTGGTGGGCATGCCGGGCGCGGGCAAGACGACGGTCGGGCGTCAACTGGCAAGGCGCTTGCAGCGGGCCTTTATCGATGCCGATCACGAGATCGAGGCGCGCACCGGGGTCAGGATTCCGCTGATTTTCGACATCGAGGGCGAACTGGGGTTTCGCGATCGCGAGTCGAAGGTCATTGCAGAACTGGCCAATGAGACAAACCTGATCGTCGCCACTGGCGGTGGCGCCGTGCTCCGTCCAGAAAATCGCGCCGCGTTGAAGCGGGGCGGGACGGTAGTCTATCTTCACGCAACCCCGCGACTGCTCTTCGAGCGGACCCGCCTTGATCCAAACCGGCCTCTGCTGCAGGTCGCCGATCCCATGCAGAAGATCGAGGAACTGTTCGCCCAGCGCGACCCGTTGTACCGCGAAGTCGCCGACATCATTATCAACAGCCTGGGGGGCAGCATCAGCCAACTGGTCAAGCAGGTGGAAAGGGAGTTGCACAAGCAATGCGCCGCCTGAATCTCGCCCTGGGCGAACGCAGCTACCCGATCCTGATCGGCGGCGGTCTGCTTTCCCGTGGCGACCTGATCCTCCCGTTTCTGCGCACCCCGCGCGTCGCGCTGGTCAGCAACACCACCGTTGCGCCGCTGTATCTCGAGATTGTCGTCAAGGCACTGGAGAAAGTCGGCGTTGGCGTTACGCCGATCATCCTTCCCGATGGCGAAGCGCACAAGAACTGGGAGTCGCTCAACCTGATCTATGACGCCTTGCTGGCAAACCGTTGCGACCGGGGTACCACGATCGTTGCGTTGGGCGGCGGGGTCATCGGCGATCTGGCAGGGTTTGCCGCCGCCACTTATCAGCGCGGGGTGCCATTTGTCCAGATTCCGACCACCCTCCTGTCGCAGGTGGATTCCTCGGTCGGCGGCAAGACCGGCATCAATCATCCGCGCGGCAAGAACATGGTCGGCGCTTTCTGGCAGCCCAAGCTGGTATTGGCGGATACGGACACGCTGAAGACGCTGCCGCCCCGGGAACTGTCGGCCGGCATGGCGGAAGTCATCAAGTACGGCCTGATTCGCGACCTGCCCTTTCTGTCGTGGCTGGAAGCCGCCATGGAAGGCCTCCTCGCGCGCGACGGCGAATTGCTCGCGCATGCCATCGAGCGTTCCTGCGCCAACAAGGCCGAGGTGGTGGCGGCCGACGAATACGAAACCGCCAAAGAAGGCGGTCGGGCGCTGCTCAATCTCGGCCACACTTTCGGCCACGCCATCGAAACCGGCATGGGCTACGGCGAATGGCTGCACGGCGAGGCGGTCGCCGCCGGCATGATGATGGCGGTCGAACTCTCGCGCCGTCTGGGCTGGCTGTCCGTCGCCGAGGTCGACCGAGTCCGCACCCTGCTGCGACGCGCCGGCTTGCCCGTGAAGGGCGCCGATCTAGGTGCCGCCCGCTACCTCGAGCTAATGTCCCACGACAAGAAAGTCGTCGCCGGCAGCTTGCGCCTGGTGCTGCTCAAGGCGCTGGGCGGTGCCGTGACTTATGCCGATGCGCCCCGCGAAGACATTGTCGCCGCCATCGAGTCCTGCTGTCGTGAGTGATCTGGCGCCATATGCCGTTGATGACAACGCGAGCCGCGGGCGCGCCGTTGTCGAACCGCACCCCAAGGCGCGCAGCGAGTTTCAGCGCGATCGCGATCGCATCGTGCATTCGACCGCGTTCCGTCGCCTCGAATACAAGACGCAGGTCTTCGTGAACCATGAAGGCGACCTGTTTCGCACTCGCCTCACGCACAGCATCGAAGTCGCCCAGATTGCGCGCTCGATCGCACGTGCCCTGCATCTCAACGATGACCTGGTGGAGGCCATTGCCCTCGCGCATGATCTTGGCCATACGCCCTTCGGTCACGCCGGACAGGATGCCTTGAACGAGTGCATGCAGGCTCATGGCGGCTTCGAACACAATCTCCAAAGCCTGCGCATCGTCGATCGCCTGGAGGAGCGCTACGGCGCCTTCGACGGCCTCAACCTGATGTTCGAAACGCGAGAGGGCATCCTCAAGCATTGTTCGCCGGCGCGCGCCCGCCAGTTGGGCGAGCTGGGCCGGCGCTTTCTCGATGGCCGCCGTCCTTCCCTCGAGGCGCAAATCTGCAATCTGGCCGACGAGATCGCCTACAACAACCACGATGTCGATGACGGCCTGCGTTCGGGACTGCTTACCCTGGAACAACTTGAAGGGGTTAGCCTCTTTGCCCGCCACGCTGCCGAAGCGGATGCTGAATTTCCAGGCCTGTCGGGTCGCCGGCGTGTGCATGAAACCATACGCCGCATGATCGGCACGCTGGTAGAGGACCTGCTTGCGGAGTCGGAGAGACGAATCACTGCTGCGGCCCCGCAAACACTTGCGGATGTTCGCACAGCGCCGGCGCTCATCGCCTTCACCGATGCGATGCAGGCAGAAAACCGGGCGCTCAAGGGTTTTCTGCGCGAGCATTTGTACCAGCACTATCAGGTGTTGCGCATGACGACCAAGGCGCGCCGCATCATCCACGATCTGTTCAATGCCTTCATCGCCGATCCGCGCCTGCTTCCGCCCCAATATCAGGACATGGCGGCGAGCGAGAGCATCACACGAGCCACTGCCGACTATATCGCCGGCATGACCGACCGCTACTCGATGAAGGAGCATCGCCGCCTGTTCTCTGTCGGCGAATTATGAAGTCCGTATGTTGCGTTGCAACGTATTGAATTCGGCGGCTTTTGGCGGTATATTTACAAGTTCGTCCGCCGCGTTCGGCGGGCCATCCAAGGCCGGGGAGTGGCATCACCCCGGCTTTTTTACCGGCCGCCCCCGGCTTTTTGCCGGTCGTATTTCCGAGGAAAGACAAGATGGTCCTCCCCCACAGCCAGGGTCTATACGACCCGGCCAATGAGCATGACGCCTGTGGCGTCGGTTTCGTTGCCCATATCAAGAACCAGAAGAGCCATGCGATCATCGAGCAGGGTCTGCTGATTCTGGAAAACCTCGAGCACCGCGGCGCAACGGGCTACGATCCCTTGCTGGGTGACGGTGCCGGCATTCTGATTCAGATTCCCGATGCGTTCTTCCGCGAGGAAATGGCCAAGCAGGACATCACTCTGCCTGAGCCCGGCAAGTACGGCGTCGGCATGGTGTTTCTGCCGCGCGGCGACGCCAGCCGGCGCGCCTGCGAGGCGGTGATCGAGCGCGCCATCCGCTATGAAGGCCAAGTTCTGCTCGGCTGGCGCGACGTTCCCGTTGACAACAGCGGGTTGGCCCAGGCGGCCAAGGACATCGAACCGGTGGTGCGTCAGGTGTTCATCGGCGCCGGCCCCGGCATCGCCGATGCCGATGCGCTGGAAAGAAAGCTCTACATCCTGCGCAAGGCCACTGGACACACCATTCAGGCCCTCAAGCTGCCCGACGGCAAGATGTTCTACGTGCCGTCCATGTCGTGCCGTACCGTGGTGTACAAGGGCATGCTGCTGGCCAACCAGGTCGGCACCTACTATCTGGACCTGCAGGACAAGCGCGCCGTCTCTGCTTTGGCGATGGCGCACCAGCGCTTCTCGACCAACACTTTCCCCACCTGGGATCTGGCGCATCCCTTCCGCATGATCGCGCACAACGGCGAGATCAACGCGCTGCGCGGTAACGTCAACTGGATGCGCGCGCGCGAGCACGGCATATCATCGCCGGTGCTGGGCGAAGACCTGGAAAAGGTCTGGCCCCTGATTTACGACGGCCAATCCGATTCGGCGTCCTTCGACAATGCGCTGGAACTGCTGGTAATGGGCGGCTACAGCCTGGCGCACGCCATGATGATGCTGATCCCCGAAGCCTGGGCCGGCAATCCCTTGATGGACGAGGAGCGCCGCGCTTTTTACGAGTATCACATGGCGTTGATGGAGCCGTGGGACGGTCCGGCCGCCGTGGCCTTCACCGACGGCCGCCAGATCGGTGCCACCCTCGACCGCAACGGCTTGCGCCCGGCACGCTACCTGATCACCGACGACGACCTCGTGGTGATGTCCTCCGAGATCGGCGTGCTGCCGATTGCTCAGGAACGCATCGTCAAGAAGTGGCGCCTGCAACCCGGCAAGATGTTCCTCATCGATCTGGAGCAGGGCCGCATCATCGACGACGTCGAACTCAAGCGCACCATGTCCACGGCCAAGCCCTATCGGCAGTGGATCGAGCAGTCGCGCTACTTCGTCGACGGCCTGCCCGAGGTCAAGGCACAGGAAAAGCCGGTCGCCCCCCTGCTCAAAGTGCAGCAGGCGTTCGGCTATACGCAGGAAGACTTCAAGTTCATCCTCGAGCCGATGGCCACGCTGGGCGAAGAAGCCACGGGCTCCATGGGAAATGACACCGCGCTACCGGTGCTGTCGGACAGGTCCAAGCCCCTGTTCAACTACTTCAAGCAGCTATTCGCCCAGGTGACGAATCCGCCGATCGATCCGATCCGCGAGGAAATCGTCATGTCGCTGATTTCCCTGGTCAGTCCCAACCCGAATCTGCTGGGCGTGGACGAGACCGAACCTACTCCGCGTCTCGAAGTCCATCAACCGGTTCTGTCGCCGGCCGACATGGCCAAGCTGAAGAATATTGACAAGCTGACCAAGGCCATTTTCCGCTCCATCGTGGTTGATATCACGACGCTCGCGGCGGAGGGTTCGGCGGGCCTCAGCCGCTCCCTGTATCAGGTCTGCACTCGCGCCGAGCAGGCCGTGGCGTCGGGCTACAACGTGATCATTCTTTCCGATCGCGGCGTTGATCATGAACATGCTCCGATTCCGGCGCTTCTGGCCTGTTCCGCCGTGCATCAGCATCTGGTCAAGATCGGTTTGCGCACTTCCTGCGGCCTGGTGGTCGAGACCGGCGCGGCACGCGAGGTGCATCACTTCGCCACGCTGGCGGGTTATGGCGCGCAGGCCATCCATCCCTGGCTTGCCTTCGACAGCATCGCCGCGATCGCAGATCAACTGCCGGGCAAGACCACTGCTTACGATGCGCAGAAGAACTACATCAAGGCAATCAACAAGGGACTGATGAAAGTGATGTCCAAGATGGGCATCTCCACCTACCAGTCATACTGCGGCGCGCAGATTTTCGAAGCGGTGGGTTTGTCGTCCGATCTCATCGGCCGTTACTTCGCCGGAACTCCCACCAAGGTGGAAGGCATCGGCCTGAAGGAAGTCGCAGAAGAGGCGCTGCGCACACATGCCGACGCCTGGAGCGCCAATCCCGTGCTCGCCAACATGCTCGACTGTGGCGGCGAGTATGCCTTCCGCGTCCGCGGCGAGGAACACATGTGGACGCCGGATGCCATTGCCAAGCTGCAGCATGCGACGCGCTCGGGCAAAACCGAGACCTACAAGGAATATGCCAGGCTGATCAACGACCAGGGCCGCCGCCACATGACGCTGCGCGGCCTGTTCGAGATCAAGCCGGCCGGCCCGGCGATTCCCCTCGATGAAGTCGAATCGGCGAAGGAAATCGTCAAGCGCTTTGCCACCGGCGCCATGTCGCTGGGGAGCATTTCCACCGAAGCGCACACGACTTTGGCGATTGCCATGAATCGCATCGGCGGCAAGTCGAATACCGGCGAAGGTGGCGAAGACCGCATGCGCTACAAGCCGGTGTCCGCAGCCACTACGCTGGCCGCCGTGATCGGCAAGAGCCGCATTGCGCGCGATATTCCACTCAAGGCAGGCGACAGCCTGCGCTCCGCGATCAAGCAGGTGGCTTCCGGCCGCTTCGGCGTCACGGCGGAGTATCTGGCCAATGCAGACCAGTTGCAGATCAAGATGGCGCAGGGCGCCAAGCCCGGCGAAGGCGGCCAGCTGCCGGGGCACAAGGTTTCCGAATACATCGGCTTCCTGCGCCACTCGGTGCCGGGTGTGCAACTCATCTCGCCACCGCCGCACCACGACATCTACTCGATCGAGGATCTGGCGCAACTGATTCACGACCTGAAGAACTCCAATCCGGAAGCCAGCGTGTCGGTCAAGCTGGTATCGGAAATCGGCGTCGGCACCGTCGCTGCCGGAGTGGTCAAGGCCAAGGCGGACCATGTGGTGATCGCCGGTCATGATGGCGGCACCGGCGCTTCGCCCATCTCCTCGATCAAGCACGCCGGAACGCCGTGGGAACTGGGCCTTGCCGAAACGCAGCAGACCCTGGTGCTGAATCGCTTGCGCGGTCGCGTTCGGGTCCAGGCCGATGGTCAGATGAAGACCGGCCGCGACGTGCTGGTCGGTGCCCTGCTCGGCGCCGACGAGTTCGGTTTCGCCACCGCACCGCTGGTGGTCGAGGGCTGCATCATGATGCGAAAGTGCCATCTCAACACCTGTCCGGTCGGTGTCGCGACGCAGGACCCGGTGCTTCGCGCGCGCTTTTCGGGCCAACCCGAGCACGTGGTCAACTACTTCTTCTTTGTTGCCGAAGAAGTGCGCGAGCTGATGGCTCAGATCGGCATTCGCAAGTTCGACGACCTGATTGGCCGCTCCGACCTGCTCGATATGAAGAAGGGTGTTGACCACTGGAAAGCCAGGGGCCTCGACTTCTCGCGGATTTTCTACCGGCGACCGATGGTGGACGGCGTCGCTTGTTGTCATCGCGAAGAGCAGGATCACGGCTTGTCCAGGGCGCTCGACCATAGCCTGATCGTCAAGGCCATGCCGGCGCTGGAAGGCGGTGAAAAGGTGGTCATCGACTCTGCAATCAGGAACCAGAACCGCACGGTGGGCACGCTGCTGTCGCACGAGGTGGCCAAACGCAAGGGTCACGAGGGCCTGCCCGACGGCACCATCACCATCAAGCTCACCGGCACGGCCGGACAGAGTTTCGGCGCCTTCCTCGCGCGCGGCATCACGCTCGATCTGACCGGCGAAGCCAACGACTACGTCGGCAAGGGGCTGTCCGGCGGCCGCATCATCGTCCGTCCGCCGCAAGCCTTCCGCGGCGAACCGAGCGAGAACATCATCGTCGGCAATACGGTGCTCTACGGCGCGATCGCCGGCGAGGTGTACTTCCGCGGTGTCGCCGGCGAACGTTTCTGCGTGCGCAATTCAGGCGCCACGGCGGTGGTCGAAGGCACCGGGGATCATGGCTGCGAATACATGACCGGCGGCACGGTGGCGGTACTCGGCCTCACTGGCCGCAACTTCGCGGCCGGCATGTCGGGTGGCATCGCCTATGTCTATGACGAGGACGGCATGTTTGCGAAGCGCTGCAACCAGTCGATGGTCGCTCTGGACAAGGTGCTGCCGGAGGCGGATCAGCCCGATGACGGCATGCGCCATCGCAACCAGACCGACGAAGCGCAACTCAGGCAGATGATCGAGCAGCATGCCAAACTGTCCGGCAGCGCGCGCGCCAAGGCGCTTCTCGCCGACTGGGCGAAGTCGCGCGGCAAGTTCGTCAAGGTCTTTCCGCATGAATACCGTCGCGCTTTGAAAGAAATGGCGGCGGCGCAACTGAAGGAAGCAGCGTAATGGGAAAGCCTACCGGATTCCTCGAATTCCAGCGCATCTCCGAGAGCTACGAAAAGGCGGAGACCCGCGTCCATCACTATCAGGAGTTCATTCCGCACCTGACCGATGAGCAGGCAAAAATACAGGGTGCGCGCTGCATGGATTGCGGCATCCCGTTCTGCAACAACGGCTGCCCGGTCAACAACCTGATTCCGGATTGGAACGACCTCGTCTACAAAGGCAAATGGCGCGAGGCGATCGAGACGCTGCATTCGACCAACAACTTTCCGGAATTCACCAGCCGCATCTGCCCCGCGCCCTGCGAGGCGGCCTGCACGCTGAACATTCCGCAAACTCCGGTCGGCATCAAATCGATCGAGCGCGCCATCATCGACAAGGCCGGCGAGAACGGCTGGGTGGTGCCGCAACCCGCGGCGAAAAAGACCGGGAAGAAGATTGCCATCGTCGGTTCCGGCCCGGCCGGCCTGGCGGCAGCGCAGCAACTGGCGCGAGTCGGCCACGCCGTGACGGTGTTCGAAAAGAACGACCGCATCGGCGGCCTCCTCCGCTACGGCATTCCCGACTTCAAGCTCGACAAGCGGCTGATCGACTGGCGCATGGCGCAGATGAAGGCGGAGGGCGTCAAGTTCGTCACCGGCACCATGGTGACCGGCGCCGCGTTGCCGAAGGGCGTGATCAACGATGCGAAGAAAACGGTTACCCCGGAGCAATTGAAGAAGGATTTCGATGCCGTTGTGCTCGCCGGCGGCGCGGAAAATCCGCGCGATCTGCCGGTGCCCGGCCGCGAACTGGAAGGCGTGCATTTCGCGCTCGAGTTCCTGATTCCGCAAAACAAGCAAGTTTCCGGTGGCAGCAGGAACCCGATCAACGTCAAGGGCAAGCATGTGGTCGTTATCGGCGGCGGCGATACCGGCTCCGATTGCGTCGGCACCTCCAATCGTCATGGTGCTGCCAGCATTACCCAGATCGAGTTGATGCCGCGTCCGCCGGAGCAGGAAAACGGTCCGCTGACTTGGCCCTACTGGCCGCTGCGCATGCGCACGTCCTCGTCGCACGACGAAGGCTGCGGGCGCGACTGGTCCATCGGAACCAAGGCTTTCGTCGGCGAGAACGGTCGGCTCAAGGCCATCAAGGCCGTGCGCCTGGCCTGGGAAGGCAGCAAGATGAGCGAAGTACCCGGCTCGGAATTCGAGATCGCCGCCGATTTCGCCTTTCTCGCCATGGGTTTCCTCAGTCCGGTGGGGGGCGTACTCGAAGCCTTCGGCGTCGACAAGGATGGTCGCGGCAACGCCCGGGCCGATACGGAAGGCGAGCAGGCCTACAGCACCAGCGTGCCCGGCGTATTCGCCGCCGGCGACATGCGGCGCGGCCAGTCGCTGGTCGTCTGGGCGATTCGTGAAGGCCGCCAATGCGCGCGCACTGTCGATCAGTTCCTGATGGGCTGCACCACTTTGCCGCGTTGAGCGCACCTTGAACGTCGTCATTCTCGCCGCGGGGCAGGGTAAGCGCATGCGCTCCGAACTGCCCAAGGTGCTGCATCCTCTGGCCGGAAAGCCTTTGCTGGGACACGTGCTCGATGCGGCGCGCGAGATTGGCGCAGCGAAAATCTGCGTGGTGTACGGTCATGGCGGCGAGCAGGTGCGCACTGCCCTCGACGCGCCCGACATCAACTGGGCCTTGCAGGAACCGCAGCTCGGCACCGGTCATGCGGTGCTGCAGGCGATGGCCGGCGCCGTAGCGCCAGCGCCGACTTTGGTGCTCTACGGTGACGTACCGCTGATCCGAGCCGCCACCTTGCGGCGCCTGATCGAGGCGGCGGGCGCCGGCTCGCTGGCGCTGCTCACCGCCCGTCTGGACAATCCGCAGGGTTACGGCCGCATCGTCCGCATCGGCGGCGCGGTCAAGCGCATCGTCGAGGAGAAGGATGCCGACGATGCCGAGCGCGAGATCCGCGAGATCAACACCGGTATCCTGGTGGCGCCCACCGCGGCGCTGGCGCGCTGGCTGCCGAGCCTGGGCAATCGCAATGCGCAGGGGGAGTACTACCTGACCGACATCGTGGCCCTGGCCGTGGCCGAAGGCATGCCGGTGGTGACGGCGCATTCCGACGAGCCCTGGGAAACCGAGGGCATCAACAGCAAGGCGCAACTCGCCACGCTGGAGCGCGTGTATCAGCGCAATATCGCCGCGCAGCTGATGGACGCCGGCGTCACGCTGAGCGACCCGGCGCGCATCGATGTGCGAGGCGAACTAGCCTGCGGGCGCGACGTCGCGATCGACGTCAATTGCGTCTTCGAGGGCCGCGTCGAGCTGGCCGACAATGTCGCCGTCGGCGCCAACTGCGTGCTGAAGAATTGCCGCATCGGCAGTGGCACGCGGATTGCGTCTTTCTGCCACATCGAAGACGCGGTCGTCGGGTCGGATGGCGTCATCGGCCCTTATGCCCGCCTGCGACCCGGTACCGAACTGGGCCGTGACGTGCATGTCGGCAATTTCGTCGAAGTGAAGAATTCGTCCATCGCCGATCACTCGAAGGCAAATCATCTCGCCTATCTTGGCGATGCCACGATCGGAAGTCGCGTGAACATCGGCGCCGGCACCATTACCTGCAACTACGACGGCGCCAATAAGTTCCGTACGGTGATCGAGGACGATGCCTTCATCGGCTCCGACACCCAACTCGTGGCGCCGGTCACCGTCGGCCGCGGCGCCACATTGGGCGCGGGCACGACATTGACCCGCGACGCGCCACCCGATCAGCTCACCGTCTCGCGCGCGAAGCAGGCGTCGATTCCCGGCTGGAAGCGGCCGATCAAGAAAAAAAAGGACTAAGCCATGTGCGGCATCGTCGCAGCCGTTGCCGCGCGCAACATCGTCCCGGTGCTGATCGAAGGCCTGACCAGGCTGGAATATCGCGGCTATGATTCGGCCGGTCTCGCGCTGCTCAATCCGATGCTGACGCGCCTGCGCAGCGTCGGGCGCGTTGCTGAACTGGCGACACAGGCGGCGGGCCAGGTAGCCCATCATGGCATCGCCCACACCCGCTGGGCCACGCATGGCGTGCCCTCCGAGCGCAACGCGCATCCGCATGTTTCGGGCGCGCTGGCGGTAGTGCATAACGGCATCATCGAAAACTACGCCGAGTTGAAGCAGGAGCTGATCGCGGATGACTACGTGTTCAACTCGGATACCGACACCGAAGTCATCGCCCATCTGGTCCAGCACACGCTGAAGTCGACGCCCGACTTGCTCGATGCCGTGCGTCTGGCGACGGCGCGGCTGATTGGCGCCTATGCCATTGCGGTGCTGCGGGAGAGGGATGACCGCGTCGTCGTCGCCCGTCACGGCGCACCGCTGCTGCTGGGGCTGGGCGAGGACGGTAACTACGCCGCGTCCGATGCCTCGGCCCTGCTGCAGGTCACCCGCCGGATGATCTATCTCGAAGACGGCGACGTCGCCGAACTCCGGCGCGATGCGATTCGAATAGTCGGCGCTGGCGGTACGGCGCTGGATGTGCCCGCCGACCGTCCGGTGCATGAAAGCACGTTGTCCGCTGACGACGTGGAGATGGGCGACTACCAGCACTACATGCAGAAGGAAATTTTCGAGCAGCCGCAGGCGCTGGCCGCCACGCTCGAAATGATCGGCGGTGCGCAGACCCTGAGCCCCAACCTGTTCGGCGTGGCTGCGCCGGAGATGCTGAAAGGCGTGCGCTCGGTGCTGATCCTCGCCTGCGGCACCAGCTATCACGCCGGCCTCGTCGCCCGCTACTGGATCGAACAACTGGCGGGCGTCCCCTGCAGCGTCGAGATCGCCAGCGAGTATCGCTATCGTGTCTCGGTGCCGAACCCCGAGCAGCTCGTCGTGGCAATTTCCCAGTCCGGCGAAACCGCGGACACGCTGGCTTCGGTCAAGCATGCGAAGGCCCTCGGCATGGGGCGCACCCTGGCGATCTGCAACGTTCCCGAATCCGCGATTGTGCGCGAATGCGCTCTGCGTTTCCTGACCCGCGCCGGGCCAGAGATCGGCGTCGCGTCGACCAAGGCCTTCACCACCCAGTTGGCCGCGCTGTTCCTGCTCGCGGTAACGCTGGCCAAGCAGGCCGGGCGCCTGACCCAAGAGCAGGAGGGTGCGCACCTGAAGGCCCTGCGCCACCTGCCGGTCGCGGTGCAGAAAGTGCTGGCGCTCGAACCCGAAATCAAGGTTTGGGCCACGCGCTTCGCGGACAAGCAGCACGCGCTGTTCCTCGGTCGTGGCCATCACTATCCGATCGCGCTGGAAGGCGCGCTGAAGCTCAAGGAAATCTCCTACATCCACGCCGAGGGCTATCCCGCCGGCGAACTCAAGCACGGCCCCCTGGCCTTGGTCGACAAGGACATGCCGGTCATCAGCATCGCGCCCAACGATGCCCTGCTGGAAAAGCTCAAGTCCAACCTCAAGGAAGTCGCCGCGCGCGGCGGCGAACTCTACGTTTTCGCCGACGCCGATTCCGCGGTGGATCAGGAGCCGGGTGTGCACGTGCTGCGCCTGCCCGAACACTATGGCCTGCTGTCACCGGTACTGCATGTCATTCCGTTGCAGTTGCTGTCTTATCACGCCGCGCTGGTGAAAGGAACGGATGTGGACAAACCGCGCAACCTTGCGAAGAGCGTTACGGTAGAGTGAGGTCGTGCGGACTGGCCAACCCGGTTGTCAGTCCCGCCTGCAAGTCAACTGCCTTATCCCGATAACCCCGGTAACCGGAGACTTCTCATGCCATCACTGCCATTCCGTTTTTTCGCCTCGCTGCTGGTCGCCGCCGTGTCGATGACTGCCCTTGCCGATCCAATGTCGCCGGTCGGCACCTGGAACACGATCGACGACGAAACCAAAAAGCCAAAGTCGCTGGTTCGCATCACGGAGAAGGACGGTGTGTTTTCCGGAACGGTCGAGAAGATCGTCGATCCCAAAAAGCAGGATTCGAAATGCGACGAATGCGCCGGCGATGATCCGCGCAAGGGCAAACCGGTGGTCGGCATGACCATCCTGACCGGCTTGAAGAAAGACGGTGACAACGTCTATGCCGGCGGCACGATTCTCGATCCGAACAACGGCAAGACCTACAACGCCAAAGTAACGGTCATCGAGGAAGGAAAGAAGCTGGAAATGCGCGGCTCGATCCTGTTCATCGGGCGGACCCAGACATGGATCCGGGTGAATTAGGAACCGGGGCATTCGCGACGAACTCCCGCAGGCGATTCGCCACCTCGGCCGGGGCTTCCTCGGGCAGGAAGTGGCCGCACTGAATCGCTGCTCCTTCGACCAGCCGGGCTTTCTCCTGCCATAAGGCCAGGACGTCGTAGTGGCGGCCGACGAATCCTTTCGCGCCCCACAGCACCAGCAGCGGACAGCGTATTCGATGATGCGCATCGGCCCGGTCATGCTCGAGGTCGACGCCGGCGGCGGCGCGGTAATCGTCGCAGCTGGCGCGTATGGCTTCAGGGTCCGCAAAGCAGCGCAGGTATTCGGCAACCGCCTCGGGCGCAAACGCCTGATCGTTGCCCATGCTCCATCGCGAGAGGCACCCCCTGAGCCAGGACTCCGGATCGGCGCCGATCATGCGTTCCGGCAGCGGCTGTTGCTGGATCAGGAAGAACCAGTGGAAATAGGCGGTTGCGAGTGCCTGGTCGGTCATGGCG
>Ga0265297_10003340_pt1 | contig 29357 bp, 59 predicted proteins | sample Munlanlwell13791_FD_192502 | JGI IMG/M metagenome (GOLD analysis project Ga0265297, IMG submission 192502) | Leachate microbial communities from a municipal landfill in Southern Ontario, Canada - Leachate well 137-91 | ecosystem: Engineered > Solid waste > Landfill > Unclassified | place...
TTTCCTCTCTCATCGATAAGTTGTTGCGATTTTTTAAGAAAAGCTGTAGCAGTTTTTGGTTGAATTATTTTTACAATTTTTTCAGAATTTTCTGTGGGGATTTTTTCAAGGATTTTTTCAAGGGTTTTTTCGGACATTTTTTTTTCACTCATTTCTCTTTACCTTCAAAAGTTCTTTTTTCATTAATAGCCATTTTCTTTTGTATATAATACTCTAAGTCAATTTTCTCTACTTCTGCAAGATCAACAAGACGAAGAAATATATCAGCAAGTTCAAAGTAATAATCTTTCTTTACTTCAGGATTTCTTGCAGCATTAATAGCTTCACCAATTTCGCTAGCAAGCAAGGCTAAGTACTCTAATCTTGTTTTATTATGCCAGTTTTGTTTTTCTACAAAAGAGTATTGTAGTCTTTGGTAAGCTTCAATTAACATTTTACTATTCATTTTTTAGCCTTCTTAGCTGGTGTTTTTAAACTTTGTTGGAAATGCCAAAGACTTTGCCAATCTTCAATAGCAGGTAAATGCTTCAATAATGCTTGAAGTACAGCAATATTTTTTAAAATGTCATTCTTAGCACTATGATATTTTGTTACTTCAAATATTGGTGGAAGTTCTGGTAATTCTTTAGCAAGAGTATCAAGTTTATGGTTTGAACATTCAAAACCCAAAAATTTAGACATTTTTTTAGCAAGGTCTAAAGTACATATGAGGTTTACTTCTGGTTTACCAAGAAATCTCCAATCGAAGGAAATGTTATGTCCGATTAAGACTTTTGTATCTTTAGGTAATTCTACTTCATCCGATTTTCTTTTACCTAAAAGTTCTTTATATGTTATTCCGTGGCATTCATAAGCATGAGGGTTAATAGGAACTGAAGGCATAAAGCGTTCATTATAGAAAGATGATTCTACAAATGGTATGGATGCAGTTCGGAATAAATGTAAAGGGAGAAGTTCAACATAAGCAAGTTCTATAACTTGATCTGAATGGCTTCCTCCAGTTGTTTCAACGTCCGCTAGGATTACTTTCATGTTAAACTTTTCTCCGGTTTGCTAGAGCATCTTCTATTGCTTTAAGCATATATTTATCTGGTTTAATGTCACTTTTATATCTTATCCAATCAAAGTACCCTGGATCAGCTCTAGCAACTTCAAGATAAGTTTTATCTTTATGTTTACCAAAAGTCATTTTATCAGGGATTCTAGCATATTCTGAGAAGTTGTATAATTCTTCTATATTATTATAGATAGAAATCTCTTCATTAGGGTAATCATGCCTGTCTGATATAATTTCAGTTAGTTTTCTTAAAATAAGTAAACAATTCTCAACATCACATAAAGCATTATGAGCATTCTTAATCTTATCTCTAGCTTCATCACCAAAGAAATAATACATTAGAGCACTTTGACTTTTACTATCAAGATCAGGTAAGAGTTTTCTAGCAATGGCAAGAGTATCTATTCTTTTTATATCTGGTTTACCTATAATTCCCCAATCGTAATCTACGTTATGAGCAATTATATAGTCTGCTGAATAAATATCTTCTATTAGAGAAGAATATATATCGCTTGTCAGGTCTGGTTTATCTATTAGATCACTTTCAAGTATATGGTGTGTTGCTTTTGCACCAAAGCTTATAGGTTCAGAAGGTTTAAAAAACAAGTCAACCTTTCTAATTACATTTAAAGATGGGTATTCTATTTCAATAAAAGCTATTTCGATAGGTTGAGCTTTCTCAGTATTTCCAGTAGTTTCTGTATCAAGAATTAGTATTTTCATTAATCTATGTCCTTTGGTAATTTATCATATCTTATACTAAAAAAACGAGGTTCTCTATAAGAGTCAGGAAGTTTTTTCATGCATTTAATCTGGCAAACCTTACCAATTGGGTTATTAATAGCAAATTCAGCAATGTCTGAATCCTTACCAACTCTTACATTAACCTCAGTTCCAGATTTATCCTGCAATTTCATATTCCAAGCAAGATTACCTTTCTCACCGATAGAAGAAAAGTAATCAATAACCAGAAGATCAAATTCTGCTTCAAGTTTAATCTTCATTAAGGAAGAGTTTTTCTTATCAGGTTGGTAGATTGAGTCTGCTCTTTTAAGAACTACACCTTCTCCATCATTAGACCAGACTTCTTCAGCTAAATACAACCACATCTTTTTATCTGACGAAGTTGCTAATATCGGGTGTTGCTGAAATAAACCAGTATAAGAATTTAATTCTAAATCGAATAGAGTGTTGTATCTATTCCAAGCATAATTCTCAGGTTGATTCTTCCAATAAGTATCGAGATTAATTATATCATGGAAATAAAATACAACTTCTCTTTCTTCATAATTATCAAGAGTCCTATTAAATCTCCCGTTAGCTGTATGAAAGTCTAATCCAGGTATAACTGCTTCTGCAATTATTCTACAATTAAAATTAGGTTTAGGTAAAAGATTTAACTGGTGTTTTGCCCAACGTAAAGAAGGTATTTCTCTACATACTCTTGAATGAAAGTTTGACCACTCTCCGTTAATATAATCTGCGTAGACATACCAGCCGTCAATCTTGCTTGAAATTATATAGGTGTGATCTATATTAGGTTTTTTCTTAGACTCTTCGATATGCAAATGAAGAACTTTTTGAGGTAACATAATTAACCCACCAGATTCATAATATTATAACCAAGAGAAACCATAAGCATTGCTCCTACCAGCCATCTATGAGAAAAAGAATTTGCTTTAAAAGTAAGGTATTTAAATTCCTCTGCTCTATACATTCTATCTTGTTTGTTATTATGGTCTATAACTTTAATTATGTACTCCCTTGCCTCTTCAAATTTAACCCACTCTCCTTTATTGTCCATCTCCATTAAACCGATAAAGGACTTATTATATCTATTGATATGGCCTGTGAATATATCTACTTCTGAAGGCTCTAGTTTAACTTTTGTTCCAACATTTTCAAACTTTTTTACTGCATCTTCTATTGTAAATGCTACTTTGTAAAGCCCTTCAAATAAATCTTTATATTTCATTTCTCTACCCTTTTAGTTTTAATTTCTCATTCATCACATTTAATAAGGCTGTAAGTTCTGCATTTCTATTTTCAAGTTCCTCTACGTATTTCGCACCACTTCTTAGAGCATTAAGGAAAAGATAAGCAACCATCCGAGAGGCTAATCTATTTCTAACATCAGCATAAAATGTATTCTTCTCTGTCCACTCTATAGCTTCAGCCATAGTCATATTTTTGAAACATTTATTTTGTTTATGTTTACTCATTTAATAATACCTCTCTTCATTCTCTTCTCTAAACCAAGGAATCCTAGTCCAGCAATCCACACAAAACTTATAATTCAAACTAGGGAACTTTAATAAATGTGTATTTCCACATTTACATATCTTTGTGGTTGAGTATTTCTGCTTCTTCTTCAAGAAGGTCAAATGTTTCTCTAGGAAGCCTATGTTTAGCCACTGAGTAAAAGTGTTTAAAAAATCTTTTGCTGCCTTCATTCATTTCTCCTATAATTGCTTCAATAGCACCTATTTTTACACCTATAATTTTATGTGCTGCTTTTGCTCGTAAACTCCATTCGGAATTATACTTATCACTATCAAGACGTTTTTCTTTCTCAAGTTCAAAAGAGATTATATTTCTAGCATTAAGAAATTCTGTTCTTTTATCATTAAGCTGTTTTTTGTTCATTGCACGAAAAGAAAGAATCTCTTCGTTGATTGGCAGAGGTTTTGGATTTATAATTTTCATAGTTTTATTTATTTATGGTTAAAGTTTCCTTTTGTACTTCCATCTCCACCTTCACCTCGCTCAGTTATAGTGTCAAATGAATCTACTTCTTCAAATTCATCCATTACAACAAGTGTCGGAACAAGTTGTACTATTCTATCTCCAGGATTAATTGTTACTTGTTCATCAGATAAGTTCCATAGTTTTGCAAAACTTTCTCCTTGATAGTCAGCATCTAGGAGGCCTACAGTATTTGCTAGAATAATATTTGAGTTTGAACTTCTTGGTAAGTAGAAAGCAGCAAGAGAAATATCTTTATTACACCAACCTTCCCCAGCAGACCAGAATTGTACTTCACCTTGGTCTGTTCCTAGGTATATTTTAACCCCAAGATAAACCTTTTCAATTTTTCCAGGGAAAATAATTACAGGTTCTTCAATACATGCTGATAAATCCCAACCTGCAGCATATTTTGAACCTTTCTTCGGCCTACAGTCTATGCTATTTTTTTGTAATTTTTTCGCTTGTTCTGTTAATATGTATTTCATTTAGTTCTCCAAATTTATTTTATATAAAAAGATTACTGCACAAACATTCCAAGGAACCTCAGTATTATACTCTAACCAAATACCATATTCAGAGATAATATTCTTGACTTCTTTTATTAGATTCAATATTTCTTGGCTAATTATTTTGTCTTTTAACTCTTGTTGAAGTTCTTCCTCAGATAAGTTACAATACTCATATAAACTTTCTGGTGCGTAATCTGTCCAACTACATAATAACTGGTCTTGAGAAAAATCAGAAATTAACTCATCTAGCCTAGCTATTATTTCTTTAGAAGGAAATTTATAATCTTTTTCATCTAAAAAGATATATTTCATTTTATTACCTTTTTAATTAATGTATCATAATATACCCGACATTCTATAGCTGAACCATCTATAAATGTATACTTATAGTAACAAATATTTGCAGAGTACCACTGAATATGTGCGACTTTTACTTTATTGCTGATACAAAATACTATAAATCTAATTGGGTTCTTTATAAGCGCTGCTTGTTCAGCTACCCGCATTTTGAATCCCCACAACTTACGCAAGTCACACAACCATCCATTAAGAAAAGACTCTTACTATTACACTTAGTACATAATTGTCCCTCTTTTCCTTTAAATTCTTCCTTTTTCTTTTCAATAAATTCCTCCATATTCTTATCAATTTCTTTAACAATAATCCCTAAATCAACTAAATGTTTCTCAATAACATAGCCAATATCAGCAATAAGAGAGGGGATAAACTTCCCGCCTTTAGCCATGTAACCGGCTTTAGGATCATAAACATTTTTTAATTCATCAACAAGAAAAGTTATATCGCCGCCTTTCCTAAGTACTCCTGACATAACTCTAGTTAATGCTGCTGTCCATTGAACATGAGCAGTATCTTTTGATTGAAAGAATATTTCATATGGCCTACGTTCTTCAAATTCAGAACCAACATTAAGCACAATATCATTAATTGTAACATATAAAGAGTGTTCTGTATTTGGTGTTTTTATTTTATATGTTTTACCTATAAGAATATCAGGCCTTTCTATAAATTCAGACATTTTTTCAAGTGAAGAAAGTTTCTCAATTGGTGGTGTGCCTCCAGAAATTTTCTTAATAGAATAACCAATTATTTTTTGTTCTATTTTATTTGTCATAATTTTCCCATGCTTGGTGCAGCAGATTAAAAATAGTTTCTGCCTCGGATAAAGTTTTACAGTTTATCTCTATCTTCATATCTTTGGCATAATGGATGAATATTGTAGCAGATATAGAACTAAAATTTGTAGTCACAACTTTAATTAGAGATACATCAATAATAGTATTATGTACTTTAAATAAGGTTTTCATAATATCCTCCCAATTAAATTCCTCTCTTCAATTCTAAATTCTCTTGCATCTACAGGCTTAACACTCTTTTCAATCTTCCTTGTATCTCCATAACTAACAGATGAGATTTTAAAATCGCTCGGAATAATTAAAGGTTTCTCATATGGTACTATCACTTCCATACATTTCTTAATTATAGGTCTAGCTCTTTCTGCATCCTTAATGTCATATTGAAAAACACCAGAATCATGAACTTGCATCAGTATATCTATAAGGTCACTATGATTCTCATAACAATCTACTAAAGCGTGATTCATTACATCACTAATTCCACTTTGAGGTTTAAAGGCACAAGCTTTATTAAGTAACATTGGATCATTCTTATTCAGGAACCATGCACGACGACCAAAAATGTTTGTTAAATAGCCTTTAGTTCTTACATCTTTTTCAATCTGTTCATGCCATTTTATAATTTCGGGATTAAGATAGAAGTAATAGTCTTGTAAATCTTTTGCTTGCCATTCTGGTATTTTTGCCATAGCTGCAAGTTTAGCAATACCCATCCGATAATTCGTCCCATGAAAAATACCCTTGAATGTCTTATATTCATCATCTGTTATTTCTCTTTGAAAAAACTCAGAGGCAATATAATGATAAACTTTTCCGTTACCTCTTGGATTTTCAAAATAATCTATTAACCACTTACAATTAGAATCCCAGGCTACAATTTGAATATCAGCCCCGGATAAGTCAAAATCAGCAATTTCTTTACCAGCATCAGGCAGGAATATCTTTTTAATGTTTGGTAAAATTATTGTCCCTTCATTAACAAAAGTATCCAGAGCTTCATCAAGTGAATCTTCACTATCATCCTCAAGAACTTCTATAGCATAGCGAAGTTTAATCTTACCTTTTTCAGGTATGTTTTGACCATGTATTCGAAAAGATACGCAACTATCTTCCCCGTTCTCTTATGAACTGCTACATATTACTATGTAGAGTAGACTATATCAACATCCTATAAATAGGATGATTACTGTTTCCACTATCATTAGCTTATAGTGTACTCCCTTCTCAGGGATAGTCGTTCGGCATTTAACTACACAATATTACGAGGTCTATCAAATAATTGTAATTCATCTAAAGCCCAATTAACATATCTAGCAGCATCTTCTTCATTATCAAATCTTTTTTGATAATAAGTTTTTCCATTATGTCTAATAGCTGTTTTCCATTTCTTTCTAACATCATCATAACCAACATTATGATATTTAGAAGCACCACTTAATTTTAAACCTAGTGTCGGGATATTATATACCCATAACCCAGTTTCTTTGGCTTTAGCTTTATTTTCTGCACTTGTAACCCATTCTAAGTTATCAAGCCTATTATTTAATTTATTACCGTCTATATGGTTAACTTCTCTTTTATTTTCTGGATTAGGTATAAAAGCTTCCGCAACTAATCTATGAACTAATCTTTTTTGTGCTACCCTGTCTACTTTAAATGTAGTAGTCAGATAACCAGAATTTATTTTATTCTGCGCTAGTGTTTTTCTGTGGCTAGCAACATTACCAAAATTAGATACTTTATATAAAAAAGGAAATTCGTTTACTGGTAACCATATTTCTTGTGTAGAATTTAGCACGGTAGTTGTCCTTGGTAGATTTTAAGAGAGTGTACTATAGCACACAATCTGATATACCGCAAGGGTTTTCTCCGTTTAAGTAATTTTCGATATGTAGTTACCTACATAAAGCTCTCGTGTAGATGTGATCTACGTTAAAGTTTCCACCTTTCCCTCTGACATTCTTTGTTGAAGCTAATCTTCCAGTAGCTGTTCCAGAAATCCTATACTGTGTCCTTGCCCTATTATCGTCATCAAGTTTCATCCCAAGGAAGTTATTAACAAAAACCTTTAAACTCGCATACTCCAACATAAGAGTAAGGAAAGGTCTGAACATTGGATATTCTTCAATGTACTGTAACATTGCCGCAGCATCACAAGTTTCATTTCCTCCTTTCTTTTTAACCTTTAAAGTTATCCCGAAAAAGTCTTTAAATAAAGCTTTTTTCTGTGGGGTGGAGTTTTGATTAAACTCGAATCCGAGGACTTCATTTATTCTTTTCTCAATATCAACCATTAATCCTTTAAAGAATGTATAGAGTCTTTCTTTTTCTTCAATATCAACTTTAACGCCTCTGTTCATCATACTTACAAGAACAGGAGATAAACGCTTTTGTTGAAACACATAAAGGTCTTGAAGTTTCTGGTCTTCCTTACTTAATATGTTTAATAGGTTTTCTAATACCTCTAAAGTGTACTGTACATCTTTGATATTGTATAACCACCTGGTTTCAGGATTAAGTTCTGTAGCGCTTATTTCATCCTTCCAATATTGATAGAACTCACAGTAAATACTTGCTAGGAAAGCAAGGTCTTTAGGTAGATAATTAAACAAAATATGATGAAGCACCATCGTATCATGTTCACCATATATCTGCATTAACCAATTAAAATGATAAAACTGTGTATCAAAAGAATAGTTCTGCCCGACGTGTAAAGCATTAGGATGAAGCATAACTTCTCTTAATGCCGCCATTATTTCTACTTCATCTTCTAAAGACCAATAGTTAGGATTATTAACTGTTGCAAAAGGTATACAGATTCCTGAATCTTTGGAAATAGTAAGACCGATGCAATCGATAACACTAAGAAAGAAACACTCAATATCACAAGAAAGAAGAGTAAGTTTTTCATCAAGAATTCTTTTATATTCTCCAAGAGTTGAGAGGATGATTTCTTTAGTTGTTCCAATGATGTATTCCTTATTAGGTTCGGTAAAATAAGATGTACCAAATTCCTTAATCTTATGGTATCTATAAGCAAGTTTTTGAATATCAAGCTCCATAATTGGAACTTTATCTGGCATACCACTAGCATTAACAGGATGGTAAATAGGTACAACTATTGGATTATGTTCAAACTCTCCCCAGCAGTCATGAATCTTCATCACTGATGATCTATATTTAACTAAACCCCCTAAAGGTTTTCTATCCTTAACATTACCTGCTGTTTGGGCAAGAGTTACTGCACCTGTAAGGAAGAATAAAGACCATTTACCAGTTAGGATAATTAACTTCGGTTGAGTTTTTCTAATCTCCTCCAATAAGGCTTGGATATGTTTGTAGAGTCTTTCTGACACGAAGCAGTCTTTTTGGTGCGGGATTTGATAGTATCTTGAAAAGATAGAATCTGTTTCTCTAAAGAACTGTAATTCTGGTGTTGCAGAAAGTCTATCAATGCTAGCCACTCCATTAACTCTTCTGCATTCATCGGATTCCACCAAAGAGTCTTGTCTGATCGAAACATCTTTTCGCTTACAGATTTCTTTTCCAAAGTCGAAATTTCCATCTATTTCTCCTTCTCCGAAGTAACTATAATCAAGGTAGGTTGTAAATATATCAAGTGAATTAATGCCAATATAGTTTGGCACTGGTGTTTTATTCCAAATATTAACTCGGCCATTACGTAAAGAGGTAAGTAAGTTAAGATTACTCGCTGAACTAAACGGCTCCCCATTCTCTATTTCAATCTTATTAGGAGCATCACAAATTAGTGCAACTGTTTTTTGTTTCGGGTATAGGGGTCTGTTTAACAATTGTCCTCCTATTATAATTAAAGAAGGAGGGCTTTTACACCCTCCAATAAAGCTTAAAGTTTATTCTTGTGGTAAATCTTCTTCACAACCTGCTTCGTATTTCAATACACCTGGAGCAGTTCTACCACCACCAATTTCATTACTAACTTGTCCATCGGTAGCAGTTTTCTTTTCAATTGAAACTTTAACATTTTGGTCTTTGCAAGAATTACAAATAATATTAAACAATTGACGATAGTACTCAAGGGCATTAAGCATACCGATAGCATTCTCAACTTCTGCAAGTTCTTCTGGTACTTCAATGTCAGGGTTAAATTCAAATGAAACATATTGCTCGAAAGGTTCATTCTCAAGACCTAGCACTTCCAAGAATTTTTTAACTTGTTGGTTTTTACTATCATCAGGATTAAAGTTATCATTAAAAGTTACATTTAACATTTTAACAAATTGTGGTTCATCCCGGCCAAGGGTTTTTGCTGCTCTTTTACTTGTTAAAGCAACTTGCATCAAAATCATACCGGACAGAATATATTTCTGAACTCCATTTTCAATTACATCTTCAAATTTCTTATCTTCTTTATTCCAAACTTGTGCTTTTCTGATCGTAAAGTATTGCTTGTTTTCTTTACCAACGATAGATACATTTACTAATTTTCCTGCATAAATACCATTAGGTAAAACTGGAACTTCACTAGAAAGTGAAGATGCTGAAAAAGAGGGACTCCAAGTTGTATTTGTTGTTGCTGTGTTTGTCATTTTGTTTTCTCTTTGTTTAGTTAATTAATTAAGTTTTACTATTCACTTACCCGGAATAATATTAGGCTAAGGATTCGGCCTTAGGAAATTAATAAAAATTATATTTACTGAAATCTGGTTCCAAGTTAAGACCATAAGGTAAACTTCTTGCTATTGCGTGTACCATAGGTTTCTTTGTTTCCCAAACATATTTATCTCCCATCTTTGTTGCATGTATTACATCTGTAAACTTACCCATAAGACGTTCGTAATTCTTTACACCTGCATTAATATCAACTTCAGTTCTTATCTTTTTCTGATAAGTCTTACCATCAGAACCAGTAACAGTTTCAAAACTATCAACTTCATGCGCAAGCATAATAATATGTGCATTTGTGCATTTAGTTAATTCTTCAAGGAAGTCTGCAAGGAACTTCTGTACAGGTTTGTAGTCATCCATTGAAGTCATAATCTTATCACCAACTATAGACTTCCAAATCTCCTCTACCAGAACAGACATGCCATCAATATTAAGTACATCTGAAGGGCCATTAAGCTGTCCGATGTTGCCTAGTTTAACTTCTTCCCCTGAAACATAATCAATACCTGAAAAAGATTCAAGATTGTTAATAATATTAGTTAAAAAACCATATTTATCTTTATTAAAATTCCCTTTATCCTTATCACTCATTGCTCCAGCTTTAGTCTCACTTTGAAAAGATGTTAAAGCTCTTTTAAGATTACCAAATCCTTTTTCTTTAGGTGTTGGGTAGCATGTTATAATCTGCCCTACCTCCGGTTTAATATTATGAATTTTTAATCCTTCTTCAATCCCAGGCATAGAGTTTCTTTCTGTTTGAAGATAGACTAATCGTTTTATGTTTGGATGTTTTAAAGCTGTTACTGTTGCAACAGATTTACCCATACCACCACTACTATAAAGTAATGCTCTTGTTAGTGACATTATAAATTATACCTCTGTTTAAACTCAGTTATAGTTAATGTATCTTTATCTTTTGGGTCAATTACAAGTTGAGGATACTTTTGGAATAATATCTCTTCCCCTTCTTTTTTATTACATCCATCTTTATATCCACAAGGTCTAGCATAAGCATTACAAGCATCTCCATAAGCACCAGTAAAACTTGAAAATAAATCTCCATGAGCTTTATAATACTTATACCTCTCAACTGTTTCTGCTACTTTATTTACCATTCCTTTTGACCAACTCTCAACCATGAAAGGTGTGATTGGAATTTCTAATTCATAAGCAGGTTCATAATTAGCTAAAATAGGTACTCTTCTAATAAATGCCATTTCAACATCTATACCTAATTGTTGAGCTGCCCAACTGTATCCACACAGTTGCCCTGATGAAGAATAAAGTTCTTCTTCTTTAGCTAAGTCAACTACTTTACTCCCTTCGACACGTTTAACATTCTTTGTTGTTTTTTCATCAACAACAGCCCTGACTTTATTTCCCCCAGGTAATCTTTTTTCTGCAAGAAGATCAAGTTTACCGGAAAACACTAAATTTCTTTCTGGTAAATCAGGATGTGGAATACCTAAGTCAAATTCAAAGTAATATTCAATACTGAAAGTTCCATCTACAAGAGCAATAGGAACCCAACTTTTATCTAAAGGAAACTTTTGAAAGTATTTCTTAAAGACAAAAGCTAAACGATCATTTGATTTTAAAACATCCCCTGTATCAGGCTGTTCGAGGATGAAATTATATCCGTTTTCTATTGCCTCGTCAACAGAAAGATTTTCATTATAAAATCCTTTTCGTGTAATTTCACAGGCGGAAGCAAAATAACCTCCAGCAATAAGGTCGCTATTCTTTGGGCTATTTAAATGCTGGCACCACTTGCGGAAAAAATAAACCTCGCAACGAAAGAGGTCTGATAAAATCGATTGTGAAATAGTTATAGGAAAAAGTGTTTGAATCATTAGAACTCCACTTCCATCATTTTTAAAAACTCTATATCAGATTCACTTATAGCTAAACCTGCCGCTTTTAGAGATATAATTTTCTGTAATCTAAATTGCCTTTCTTTCATTTCTTTTTGCGTTATCTTTTTAACCTTTTGGGCTTTCTCTTTTGGAACCTTGGCAACTTTCTCTTTTGGTTCTTTAGCTGCTCTTACTTTAACAGGATTAAGGATAAACTGTTCTGTCCTATGAATCCTGCAATGAGGGATAACTATTGATTTAAATTCATCTAAACTTGGGCATTCTCCTGTTTTAGCTTGTCTACTTTCTAATTTCTTAAACTCTTCTTTTATTCTTAAAACCTCTTCTTCTGAAAAACCATGATCGTACTTTGGAAATTCTTCAGATTGTAAGTCTGATATTTTTGTTGGTGTCCAGGTTTGTTGTGTTAGATTCATAATTATCTACTTAGTAATACAGCTTTTATATCAAAAGCTTCGCCCTCTATAGCAATGTCATGTTTACCATAATACCACTCATGGTGCTTATTAAGTATAACATCAACTGGTATTATAGTAATGCTATCAGTCATTCCACCTCCATAACCATCTACCATAAGAATGGTATCATCTGGATATTCCATTAATCTTTCTATTAGTTCACCTTTTGTCACTATAACCCCCTATAAAACATAAGTTCATCTTTCGCCCTACTGCAAGCAACATATCTACATTTGCGTCTTTCTATTGCATTAGGATTCTTTTCAATATCAGAATTAATAACAATAACTTTATCAATTGTACTTCCTTGGAGTCTATGTGCTGTAGCAGCATAAAAAAACTTAACATGAGCAAAGCAACTTCTTATTAGATTCCTTTCCCGGAAAGCTCTACCTTTTCTTGCTTGATCTTTAAATCCCCAAGCAATATGTTCATAAAACTGACTAATCCTATCATGGTCAGCATAATAAATAGGTTCGTAAAAGCAAGCTAAAGTTCCTTCACAATTTATATTGATCTTATAAACTGGAATAGCTAGAACATTATTAAGTTTCACAATCTTTTCTTCACAAGAAAGTACTTCCGCTTTAGCGTTTGAATAAAAGTAATCTAAACTGTCCTTATTATTTATAAGTTTCTTCAAAGAAGAATCTGTATGTCTCTCTAAAGAATGGATAAAAGTATAAGGCTTAGTAAGAATAATTTTATCACCGGGAAGATACTTTCTCTCTTTCGCTTGTTCTCCGAAAATAACTTTTCTAATCCGGTCATTATAAGAGTCTACACCATTATTTGTCCAAAGAACAATTTTAGTTGTCCCAGAAAATATTTCATCTTTGCCTTTACCATGTACATATTCTCCTAAATCTTTCTTTTGAATGTCAAACCAAGTTGGGGGTTGAATATTTCTATCTTCGTAAATTGCGTCATCAAGAAGGTTATTAAACTCCCAAAGTTTCCCTGTGTTTCTTTGTGGAATTGTTAATGTCGTCGTTGGGTAACCTTGCTCAAATACTGGACTAACACATTTATCAAAGACTTTTCTTTTAGCGGAAACAGGAGGTAATTGGCTCCTATGGCCGATAAAAAGAATCTTAATTCCTATTGATACCAGCAATTTTCTTATAAACTCATGAGCCATACTTGCTTCATCAAATACAACAAGATTTACACTATCCCATAGCGAGGGTAGTTTTAATTGGTCAAATTTAAGCTCTTTCTCATCCTCAATTGGTGCAATCCCTAAAGCAGAATGGGCAGTTTTAAATAGATAATCTCCTGATATTTTCTCTTTTAATTGTTTCAATGCTTCATGTGTTGGAGCAAGAATAATAGGGTTAATATTTGGTATAGTTTTTAAGATTGTTTCTACAAGATGGGTTTTTCCCGTCCCTCCTTTACCATCAAGAACCATACATTGATGATCACTAAACCACCAGGCTTTTGTAAAAGTTAAAGCTTTTTCTTGATCTGGGTTAAGCATCTTTAATACCAAGATATGTTGATCTTTTAACTCTATTTAGAATCTCTGATGGTTCTTCATCCACTTCTATTGGATGAATATTATCTTTTATTTTAATGGAAGAAAAATACTCTCTCCTTTGCACAGAAACAATCTCATCCGGGTTTAAAAGAATTTGTTGTCTTGTTCGAGAATCAGTTAATGAAATTAGCATTTTTTTACTCTTTATAAATATACTGGTTAACTTCTCCTTCTGTTAAAGGGGTTGCATGTAACCAATAAGCATTATTTCTGTCTATAAACTTCCCATTAGAATAAGAAAATACAACATCTATTTCAGTAATACTATTTTTAGATTTTGTAACCCAACATAAAATACCTTGTTCTGGGATATTATCATACCATTCTACTTTTTCTTCTTTATAAACTTCCCAGTGAGCAGGTTTATCGAACGACCAACAAGTATCTTTACTTTCTAGACGTACATCATGAAGCATACCATCAATAAGTTTTACAGTTGCCGCTATATTTTCAAATCTCATAAGACAATACCCATCAAGCAAAGCTCTATAACAGTCAGCTTGGGTTTTTAATTCAATATCTTGTTTAACTAATTTAGTTTTCATTTTATATTGTCCTGTTTATGTTTAAAGTAAATCTGTTTGTTGAATATATTCTACTTTCTGCTCATCACTAATTTTACAGAAATCTGGAACCTTTTTGTTAAATTCTTCAATGAAGACAACAAGTAAGGAATCTTCTTCAAATATCTTTGACCAATATGAAACCAAATTATCTAGTTTCCCAACTAATTTCTCATCCCTTTCATCAAATGATTGGAGAACTGTTATAACATAATGTTCTGCTTCATAATGAGCTTCATCTTTTGCCCAATCTAAATCTTCACCTAACATAATATCCACCCTTATATTTTATTAAACTTCTCAAAAAGTCTATTTCTAACTTTACTTATACTTAATCCACTTTTCTCAGGAAAACTATATTCAATTCCGTTTGTTCCTTCAATCACATTAAAATATTTACTAAATTCTTCTCCATCAAAAAGAGTGTAGAACTTTGTTGTTATAAGTTTTTTAATATCTTCTCTTTTATCTTTTCTACAATTATGAGAGAGGATTTTTATTAATTCTCTTTCCTGGTTGTAGGTTAGGGATTTTCTGTTGTTAATTAAATCTTGAAGAGTCATTCTTCATCCTCTTCTACAAACCTAACAAGTTTACCATCTTTCTCGACAAAAGATTGACTTCCATAATCAAGAGCTTCTGATTTACATTTTCTACATTTTGTTTCCGTCCATGAAGTTCCTTTATATTCTTCAATTGGTTTACTTTTCTGTGTATGCCCACATTCTTGACATGTTCTTGCAAATATAAGATCAGTCATAATAAATTTCCCGTTCGTTGTTAGTCGATGGCTCCATTATCCGCTAATTTCTAAAATTGTCAAATTTTATTTTAGCCATAATTAAACGCTGTTATATTAAAATTTGCTAATATGTCCAGGCAATTTTAATTTTGCCTATTATAAATTGGAATAAATAAATTTAAATTTTGCTTGACAAGGCAATTTTTGCGTTATAAAATAAACCAACGATTGAGATTAAGGGTTTATATATATTAATAATAAATTATATAAATTATATAAAATATATAAAATATTAATAAGGAGTTCATATTATGAAAATAACTATAGTAGAAAAGAAATCAAATAAATTAAGAAGAATAACTTGTTTGAGTTATAATCCCTTTTATATATCAAAAGAGCATAAAGAATGTGTTAGAGTACAAATAACTAATTCTGATTACTGTAATTTTGATAAAAAGAAATATAATTTTATCTTTGGTTAAGGAATTATATTATGTTAGCTTTTCTAGTAAAAGAAATAGAAGATGAAGAAGTGGCAAGAGAATTAAGTAAACTTCTATGCTGGCCTATTGATCTTATAGGTTGGGAAGTTATAATAGAAATTGAGTATAAAATGTACGGGAAATATCTGCAAGCTACTTATTATGAACCTGAAGAATATCCTGAACTAGAAGTTATAGAAGTCAGTATTGCCGAAATCTCAAATAGAAAGACTAATACAGCGGAAAAACAATTACAAGTTATAAATTATAGTAAGTTTATTAGTATTATTGCTTCCGATGAAGAAATCACTACAGCTTGTTTTGAAGACTATGAACGTATAGATGCTTATGGCGGTTATTATGACTAACTTTATACTAATTAAACATAAAATGCAAACACAAACAAGAAACATTAAAGCAGTTAAAGAGATGATTGCTCTAGGTTGGAAAATCAAAATAAGTCTATTAGGGGAACTCTTATGAAAGAGATTATAACTGATACAGGCCATTTTTGGTGGACTCTTGAAAGTGGAATTAAATTTCTTACTAAAGAAAAAGAATATTTTAGACTAAGTAATATTTCAAATGGCTTTAAAGCTTATGAAACTTTAATAAAAGGCGAACCGGCTAACCCTAATAAACCTGAAGAGTGTTGGGCAGTTACAAACAGATATGATCCTAGAATAGTTAAAGCATTAAAGGATAAAGATAATGAAAGAAGAAAAAGCTAGAAAATTTAAATCTTCGGCTTCAAAGCATTTTCACTTTACTAGAATAGATATATTCTGTGAGAATAATAAAGAAGCTTGGAAATATGCAAAAAGACTTCGGAAGTATTACAGTAAATTCATTAACCAGTTGAGAAAATGAGCCCATGTGTTTATTTAGAACAGAAGTAGAAATTAAAATAGAAGATGGTTCTAAAAGACCTTACTTACACCAACCACTATTTGTTAATAACATCAGAGTAGGTGGATGGTATTCTACATTCTTTACGGATGAAGAAATAGTAGCAGATTTAAATAGAAGTAGGAAATATAAAGATGAGTTCTTTGTATTAAAAGATAAATAAATTAATAAGGAAAATAAAATGCTCACCCCAACACAACAGCAACAAAATATAATAAATCTTGCAGTGCAAAGTAATAACATTGTTATCGAAGCAAGGGCAGGCGCAAGTAAAACGACCACTTGTGAAATGATTGCAAATAAAGTTGTCAAACCTTCTTTATATATCGCATTTAATAAAGATATTGCTTCAGAAGCAGAGGGTAGGTTTCCTTCACATGTTACTTGTAAAACTATTCATTCTCTTGCTTATAAAGAGATTATTAAATTCCCTAAAAGTAAAATGGGGCAGAAATTACAAGCTAATCTGGATATTAATGATATTAGAGAGGTTAATGATGTTTGTGGATTTACAACCTTTACTGATGAAGAACAAGAAATTGAGTTTCTTCTTAATGTTAGAGATACAGTTATTTCTTTTTGCCAAAGTGCAGATAAAGAAATTACAGATAGACATATTCCTATTACAGAGGAGGCTTCTACATTAAGAGATATTGATGTTGTTAAATGTGCTAAAAAATACTGGGTAACTACCACTGAGCCTAATACTTCTTATAAAATCTCACATGATGTTTATTTAAAACTTTACCAATTATATGAACCATGTTTAGCTGAGTATGAAGTAATATATCTTGATGAAGCACAAGATTCTAATCCTGTTACATTAGATATATTTAATCGGCAAGTTCATACACAACGTATAATTGTAGGTGATCCTTACCAAGCTATATATGAGTGGAGAGGTGCTATTAATGCTTTTGAACATGTTCCAGCAAGTTTTAAAAGAGCTGAACTTACTGAATCTTTCAGATATACTCAAGCTATTGCGGACCTTGCAAAAATAGTTGTAAGTTTATCTGGAGAAGAAATTGAACTTATTGGTAGAGCAACAAAAGGAACAATTACCACTAAGGCAATTCTATGTAGAAAGAATACAACATTGATTTATTATATGCTTTCTGCTGTAGAGAAAAGACAAAAAGTTTACACTAATGTTAATCTTAAAGAACTTTGGGGAAAGATTTATCATGTTGCTTCTTTATGGTATAAACAACAACCAAAATGGCCGAATAAAGAACTTGCAATGTTTAAAGACTATGCTACACTTGCTAAGGCAGCAGGAAAACAACAGGATTTGAAAGCTTTAATAAATATTACTTCTATGCTTACAACAGGCAATGGAGTTAATAGTAATATTGCAGCAATTAAGAATATTATTGTTGAAGATGCAGCTAGAGCAGATATTGTTTTATCTACAGCACATAAAAGTAAAGGTCTTGAATGGGATGAAGTTACTTTAGATGAAGATATGCTCACTTGGGATAGAGATAAGGAAGATTTATCTAGCTGGATTGAGAATAATCCACAAGAAATTAATCTTCTTTATGTTGCAGTTACACGCGGTAAGTATAAAGTTAATTTACCTGATAATTTACAAGAAATATTAAGGTAAGGTAAGTAGTAAATAGTATCCACCACTTTTTAAGCTAAGTTGTTGATTTGTAAGGTAAGATTGTTTTCAAGACTACGGTTTACGAAAGCCTAGCCTAATAAAATCAATGACTTAGCGTTATGGTAGAGTGAACTGTTCGGTTTAGCTATTGACATATCGAACAATCCGGTTTATCATAAGCCATACCGTAGCCAAGTGGATTTTACAATGAGATTAAAGATTGAATTTTATAAGCCTAGAAGTAGAAGTATTTCTTATGATACAGTAACTAAAAAAGATATTATATCCACAATAACTGTAATTAAAGAAAGGCAACGAATTTCAGCTAAAAGGAACATTCCTGTGTCAGCGAAAATACATGCACAAACATTATTAGAATTGAGTTCATTATCTGGAGCTACTAAAAATTGTAGTCTATTACCTGTAGCGAACTATCTATCTTTATCTTTAAAACAGCTACATCAGTCTGAAGTTTATGTGAAGATGGAAGATATGGTATTAGATTTACAATTATCTGATAAAAGTATTATTAAAGCTTTAGACATTCTAGAAGAAAAACTTCTTATAAAAAGAATTGGAAAAAGTAAATATGAAATATCACCAAGGTTAGCCTTCTTTGGCGAACCTTTTGATTGGAGTATTGCTTTAGAATTAGAAAAAGAAGGTATGGATTTTGTAAGAAATAAAATAGCTGAAATGCAAGAACAGATACAAGAAGCTGATAAAGAACATATAAATAACCTGGCAGGAGAATTAAAATGATTGAAGGTGATCGCGTTAGATTTATTTCAGATGACCCTTATAGTAGATTCAAAGAATCTTTAGAAGGTAAATGTGGTTTCATATTAGAAATTAATACGTTAGACCCTGAACTTGTTTTAGTAAATGTGGAAAATTCTTTTATAATTACAACAAAGAAAAAATATTTAGAAGTTATCCAGGAGATTTTATGAAAACAATAATGTTAGTAGTAATAACCCTTTCCGGTTGCGCGCAATATACATACACAAAGCCAGTGAGTCTTTCAGAACAAGGAAGAGATGCCCTATACTGTGACCAGTATGTTATGCAAAGCATAAATTCGAAAGGTTACAATGGTAATTCAGCAGGAATGGCTTTAGAAGATATATTTGCAAGAGATAGATGTATGAGTTCACTTGGTTATAGAAAAGTAAGGAGTAATTAGTATGCCAGTCCTAACTAAAGAAAAGCACAAAATATTAGAGAAAGCTTTGGAAAATCGCATACATAATTTAACTTATCTTTTTGAGAAAAGAAACTTAGTTAATTCTAGTGAGGGTATAAAAGGTAGAGGTAGTTGGGTACATCCAGAAGATCAATGTGCTACAATGGGAAATAAAGAAGAGCTGTCTTTAGCTATAGCAGATTTTAAAGCTATTTTAGCTGAGATAAGTAAGTTAAATTAATTATTAATAATTCAGGAAATTAAGATGAAAAATAAAGAACATAACTTAGCCATCGGTGATAAATTAAAAGTATCTCCACCAAAAGATGTTTACATAGCAGAAGCAAATAAAGAATATATTTTTAATATAGCCTTTGTTTGGGATAAAACACAACCCTATGCAGCTTCTGGAAATGTTGAAACAGATAAACACCCTTCTGCATATAGTTATTTAAAAGAGTCTCTACAATTAGATAAGGCAGACTGGATTGTTAAAAGCAAACTCATAAGTAAGGAAGAACTTCTTTCCTTAATTGAAGCTCAAAAGAAACGTGGAGTTTATTTCACTGTTTGGTTTATCAAGAAAGATGGCACAGAAAGAAAAATGACTTGTCGTTTTGGTGTGAAGAAACACCTTCATGGCGGTAAAAGCACTCTTGATGAAAGTAAATTCTTTACTGTTTACAGTATGGCTGATGCTGATTATCGTGCTGTTAGTAAGGAAACAGTTTTTAAAGTTAAAGTTGGAGGATTAGTTTATGAACTTGACAATTAATGAGGATACCTTTTATGTATGAAATAGATAAAGAAGTACCAATGCCAACTACTTTAAAAGGATATGGTCCTAAGTACCCATTTGGTAAAATGAAAGTAGGTGATTCTTTTTCATTTGCTAAGGAAGAACTAGCTAAAATAAGAGCTGCTTCAGCATATTACGGGGTTAGAAATGAAATGAAATTTAAAGTAGCGAAATCAGAATTACGTTGTTGGCGTATTTCATAAAATAGCTGAGGTAAGCAATGATTAATCTACAAATAAAGATTAAAGACCTTATTTGGTGCGAAGACGCTAGAAATTGGGATGATTATACAGAATCTTTTACAGATATTCTCTATTATCTTACTGAACCTTTAGAAAATGGAGGAAGATTAACTGTCCTCGATAGACTAACAGGTTATTCAGGTTATGTTAGAGATATTGAAACAGGTTATAGGGATGAAAAAGGTGAGTTTTATTGTGCTTCAGGTGGTTTTGATATTAGAGATTACCCAGAATTAACTATTGAAGAAGCTATAGATAAAATTATAGCTAATAGTGGGTTCTAACTATGGCTTCCACAATATACTGCCTGTCACTAATCATATTTATGGAAGCCAGTATAGAAAACAACCTAACTCGTTCTTTAGTTGCATCAACAGCTATTGAACGAGCAAATAAAGAAGGCTTAGGTATCTGTGAAAGTATGAAGAAACCTAAAAGTTATTCTTGGTTATGGGATGGGAAAAGGACAAAAGTAAAATCTAAGTGGTTAGAGAAGACTTATTATCCTATTGCAAGGAAAGAATTAAAGAAACAAACTATGGTCGGAAGAGTTTATTTTTCTGAGTGCAAACTTGGTAAAAGATTCCCTACACCAAATAAACTTATTAAGAGTGGGCATTTATGTTTTTATTAATAAAGCAGGTATTTTGCAGACATAATTGGGTAGTTATCTATAAACAATCTAAAGGTACAGGCATATGGGATTCTTTTGAACGGCATGAATGTACTAAATGTGGTAAAACTAAATTAGTATTATTGAGAGGATAGTTTTATGTTTGAATTTGCTGATAATTATGAAGAATATAATGATGATATTCCTTTTACAGATGAAGATTTAACTGAAGATTTTGATTATAATGAGGAGGAGGAAGAATGAACACACTAGCAATTAAATTAGAAAAACTATCTAAACTTGGAAGAGTTGCTCTTGTACAAATAGAATATAAAATAGATGAACTTGAGAACTGGTTCTGCACACTATACATCCATAAAACAACAATAGTTATAAAGCATGGTGGGTTTACAGAATACCCTGAACAAGCTGTGGATTTAATTATTGAAGAAGTTTGTAGAATTGGTAACTTAATGAAAGAGATAAATCGATGAAAGAACTTCAAACTCTTCTAAATATAGTAGAAAAGATAAATCTAATAAAATCTTATGGAAATTGAAATTAAAACCTTAAAACGTAAATTAACCTCTTCTGTCCTAGCACAAATTGCAGAAGCTTCAGCAAAAGATTTAACCTATTCTTTACTTACAGGAAATATACTCGGTTATATTAATCCTCCAGGATTAAATAAGCATAGAATTTTCCTTTTAAAGAATGAAGAAGAGGATTATCGAGTATGCACAAACTACCCGTGGAGTATTAGCAAGACTGAACCTAACAAAATCTATGCCAAGAGTTTTAAAAACATGCATGTTAGCAAAACTTTCTCAAGTGAGCATGCCGCAATCGAGTTTTTAGAGAATTTTGCAAAAGTCAAGGCTGCTGCCTTACTTAATCACATTTATATATAAGGATACCCTAATACACTAATGGCAAAATAAAGTAAAAAAAATTGACAAAAAATATCAAAGCAGTATAATAAACCCATGTTCTGAAGCGAGGGCGAAATGAACATTAACCAATTAATTAATCGAGGATTAAAAACCATGACTACCGAAACTAATGAAGTAAAAAGAATCGTAACCTTGTCTGACGGGTCAACCGCCGACTTCGGCAAACGTAACACTGTCCTGCAAAGCACAGATATTGAAGCTGGTGTATTAACTTTTAAAGTGTTTACTGGTGAAGTAATTACCTTAGACCTGCCTTCTATTGAAGGTATTGATTGGGCTTCTTTGCCTGAATTTGTTAAAACTGTATTTGCCTATGGTGTTGCAAGTAAAATTAAAACTTCTCTTGCTGGCGTAAAACTACAAGAAATTAATGAAGAGACTGGTGTTACTACTAACACTTTGGCGGAAGCAATTTCTTCAGGTGTAGCTGATATTCTTTCTGGTAAATTCTCTACAAGGAATTCTGCTTCTGAAGATGAAGCTGGTTTGGATGATGATGTTAAATACTTTGCTGTTGCAGCAGGTATTTTTGAAAAATATCCATTCTTTAACCCTGCTTTTGCTCCTGCTGTAACACAAACTGAATCAGGTTTGTTGTTGTTTAATGATGAAGTTGACTCTTCTGTTATTTCTGCAATCGTATCTGCCTGGGAAGGTTTGGAACGTAAAGAGAAAAACAAAGCAAGAAAAGATCAACATTATTTGTTGGTACAAGGGCACGCACTCCAACATCTCTTTGCACAAGCTAAAGGTTAAGATTAGAAATTAAAGAAATATTGTTGGAAAATTTCCTAATCTTTCGGGTGAGCGATTAGTCTTTATATTCAGTAAGAAAATGATTTAATCATTTATAGCCACTTAGATACCTCCTATTTAAGTGGCTTTTTTATGTCGTTATAATTTAATCTAGGAGTTTGTTATGAGAAGTAGTATAACTATAATTTAACTAATTATTATTGTCTCGGTCGGACTTATAAGCTCCTAATATGAACTTATTGTAACAAAAAGGAAACTATAGATTATATTATCAAAAAAAAGATTATAAAATAGTTATTAACTACAGAGATACTAATGAATATTTGCCCTATTTGCGGAAAAGATAGAGATAAAAATATAGAAGAGACTAAAAAATTATTACGAGAAACATTTACACTCCTAGTTGAATATTGTGATCCTGGTGGAAGAATTTTGGAAATACAGGATAAACCTTCTATAAGACTAACAGATATGTGTAATAATTGTGATGAGTTAGTTTTATTAAATTATCTTAGAAACAATTGTTAGAATATTTCATAAAAAAAAAATGAAAAAAAATGAACGAAAAAATCCTTGAAAAAATCCCCACAGAAAATTCTGAAAAAATTGTAAAAATAATTCAACCAAAAACTGCTACAGCTTTTCTTAAAAAATCGCAACAACTTATCGATGAGAGAGGAAAAGAATATAACAAAGCAAAAGGTGAAAGAAGTTTTGATAAACTTGCTAAATGCTTCACTGCAAAAACAGGAATAGAAATAACAGCAGCACATGTAGCATTGTTATTACAAGATTTAAAAGATATAAGGCAATTTGGGCAAGATAGATTCCATCAAGATTCCGTAGAAGATGGTGTAACTTATTCAGCATTAAAAGCAGAAGAACTCTACAAACAATACAACAAATAATCCCATTTATCCCTTATCCAATCTACCCTCCCGCACAAGGACGTGCATCCCTCCCCTCCACACCCACAAAAAATCCCCACCACACACCATCTCTAACACTGTTTAATTCCCCTACCCACCCTACCACCCCGCCCAAAAATTATCGCCTCACCACGCGAATATAACCATATCACCATATTACCAAACTCTAATAGAACAAATCCAAAACATTTGTTCTCAATTCGTTCTGTCATATTATAACATCTCATCACCATTCTCTAATATTCGAATATTACTAAATACTAATATACTTTTTAATCTTTTACCCTGGCGAACTGGCTTCATTAAAGAATGAATAAACTAACTTTCCTGGCGACCACTTATATTAATGCCCTGGCGAACAAGGTTCATTAATGTGATCCTGGCGACCCAGCATTATTAATGTATATTAATAACCCTTTATATACCTAGATCGCCAGCAGAAAACCTTTACGTTATAACATCACAGTACCGTAACGTTATAACATAACTGTAATGTTATAACATCACCAACCTGCGATGTTATAATATCTCGTAAATGTTATAACGTTGCAGTTATGCTATAACATCACCCTGGCACAGAAATTGCCTGTAAATTTACTCCTTATAATAGGCGAATTTCCGTGGAACAAAATAAACTTACTTTATGTTTCACAATGTAAAGAATGAACAAGTAAAAAAACTTCTAGCAGAATGAAAAAAGAATTTGACTTTTAATTTTATTAGAGTAATATCTATTCCCAATGGAGCAGCAGGTGGGCTTCAGTTTTCCTTTCTTTTGCTTGGCTTTTGCCTTAGCGAATATAAGGTAAGTAAATCTTTTTTAACGGGTAAAATCCCCAAGGCGGAAAGATGTCAGATTTTCTAATAATAGGAAAAGTTACAAAAAAAGCCCTTCATAGGGTGCAACTTAAAGATTTAGCTATTAATAAGATAATTAGCCAATATAAAACAGAATTGACTGGGGTATCTTCCGTAGTTATCTCAAATGTCAATTACGAGGATAAAATAATAATTCGGCGCTATTTTCGCCGGTGGGATAATTTTACTGTTGTTTCTGACCTAATCGGCGATAAAAAACTATTAATTACTTTTTGGTCAAACTAAAACCTTTTAAGCTATTACCTTGTAGTAGCTTAGCGGGTAGAATGTTTCTACCAATTAAACATAACCGGGATAAAATCCCAAGGAAAGAACATCATGAACACACAAAACATCGCACTAAACATCCTTTCAAATGCCAGCAAAGACGATGGTCAAGGAATCCACCGCTCTGGTAGTATCCTTGCCAAAGCATATGATGATGCAAAATCAGGTTCATTCAGCATCGAAAAAACAGAAACTGGCTATTCTGTTAATGGTACAGAATTTTCCCTCAATGCTGCAATCGTAGCGGCCTTTTTAGGTGCCTATGATAACAAACAGGATGTTACAGTAAACAAACTGGTGGAATACTACAATGCTGACGTTGTAGGGCAAGCCCAATACAAACTCTTGGGTAAAGATGTTAAAGACACAGGTAAAAGCCCTGCACAACAGGTAAAAAGACTGCTGACGGCTGAAGAATATTTGAGCAATGTTATTAGTGCGGCTTCGATTGATACGGTTCACCTTTACGACCAGCTTAAGACCTTCAGCGATAAAAGCACTAAGGCCGAATTGCTGGATTTTGTAACAAGTTTAAAACTTGTCCTTGTTCCTGAAGATAAACAGGAAGTTTATACTGTGATGGTAGAGAAAGAAGGGGCATTAAATAAACTAAAAGAATACGGATTTACTGATTTTACAAGATATTCTGGCGTAACTGGTACGGATACTTTCCAGGCAACAATATCGGTTGACCAATGGCGGGATGCGAAACCAAAACTAGCTGAACTGTTTACTTTTGTTGCCGCAATTAGCAAAGACAAAGACGAGTTCGACTTACCTGTAACCCTTCGTGTTACGTTTTCTGCAAAATCTGAATAAACCCATAAGCCGGTCTAATTAATTTTAGATCGGCTTTTTTTTTACTCTTTTAATGAGGTTAAGAAAATGTACTATTGGCAAATGATTTTGACAATCGGAAATGAAAGAATATTAGGCAGAACCTTTTGTGAAGGAAGGGTTGAAGATGCTGTAAAAGCTTGCAGGGATTACAATACTATTGCGAAAGAAAATGGGTTTAATGCTATTGCATCAATCGAATTACATTATCAGGATTAAGAAAATGAGCGCACAAATTATCGAAAGCATTAACAGGCATAAAAAAGCCTATCCGTTGCTGGCAGCAACAAACATAATCTTAATGGTCTGTGCAGAATGCCAAGCGTATTATGATGATGTTATGTATATTTATTTGAGAGGGTAAAAACCATGATTAAAAATTACACACTAGAATGCTTTCTAGCTGTTTATTTTGCTATTCCTTACCTTTACCCATATGTTGCTGGAAACTTCACCAGGTGGCCTAGAAATAGGTTTATTTCAGGGAAATATGATAATGTTCAATTCATCATTGAAGGGAAAACATACATTAAGCAGAAAGATTTAATAAAACTTATTGAGGATTAATACAATGAACATATTATTGAAACCATTAAAAACCCCTATCCATACCGTGATTGATTTTAATCATAAAACCTGGTTAGATAAAATCTACGGCAACTTATACACCTCAACAAAGTGTTACATTAACTTCGATTATGATAATCCAATAGTCGTTGAGTTTTATAACTCTAGTCCAGCTAATAATGAATATACCATATTAAAACAATTGGTTGATGCTGGAATTCTATCCCATGTAATAGCATCACTAACCGATGGAGTATTAATAACTCAATCTGTTGAGCCTGTAACAAAAGCCAGATGTAAGAGTTGGATATAAAGAAATTTAATCTACTAACAGGAGTCTCTACCATGTATAACATTATTAAGAATAAAAAAGTCATCTGCCATATCGCCGCGGCAGAATTAAACGAGTCAATTGTCATGTTCCTGATAACCAATGGTTACATTATCTCTGGAACATACAATGGATAGGATTAATAATCTAACACTGGTTGAGTTAGTGCTAATCTCATTTGTTCATGCTGTTGTTATCGACGTTTTGCTTAGCATTTTTATATGCCTAAATTCAATTTTCAACGAAAAGCATGTATCCTATACATTCGTGAGGGTTGAGAATTAAACAGCGTTAGAACGCATTCTCGTAAGGATTTAGCACTAACATAATTTGTAATTCTTTAAGAAAGATTATTGAAAGTGTGAAGAATTAAGCAAAAATAAAATTGACTTATCTTGTTATTGTGTTATTCTTAAGCCGTACCAGATAACCAACCAACCAAAAATAAGGAATTACTTATGTTTACTCAAGAACAACAAACCATCGTATTAACTGCCCTTGTCACAATGACAGGTATTAAAAATACAGCCGCATTCAACTCTGATTACATTGAATGTAATGCAACAAAAAGAAACATAGAAAGCATTAAGAAAATCGCACAGTCTTGCAAGTATGCTGCGTTACATTTAAATATTAGATTATGTGGGCAGGATACTAAATTCTTACGCTTCTGGACTGAAAGAAACACTGATGAATTGAGCAGACTAGACTATACTTTAATCAACTTTGACATTGATCTTGATAGTTTAGCTTAATCAATCCCACTGCCAAGGATGGCAATTTAACCTTACAGGTGCAATCATGTTTTATTCTTTATATGCAAGTGTTCCCGCTGGATACAATAGCTGGCAGTCTGATGAAGCCTTTCTTGAAGTAAGTATCATCAATGATAAAGCCTTCTGCTATCTAACAGAGCGTTATCAAAGTAAAGGCAATGTTATTAATGAAACACTAACAATTAGTAGCATTGATGATGCTATTAGTTGGGCTAAACAGCATACGGATAAACCTGTTGCGGTTAATCAGTATGATAGTGGGCATAGAGACAGACTAGTTATTAATAGTTATACTGCTTAAGCCTTCAGCATGTAGTATGTTTAATGCCTTGAAAGAAAGGTACTCCGTGAAGGAGAAATGTATGCGTATACTTTAGATTAGCGACTTTTTTTACCTCCCATCTTCCTCCCAAATTTCACATTTCCAAATAATAAATAATAAATCCTCCAGCACACTATTAATCTTATGAAAAATTACATAAACACATTATATAATAATAATAAATCAATAATAGATAAATATAAATGGCCCCGAAAAAGTCAATTATGTTCCTATTATAAGGATAGAAATGTTACCCTTTATTATATTAAAATAAGTTTACCGAAGGAATATTTAATAAAGGGAGGGAGGATGTCAGAAAATAATCTTATATTATATAAACTTGGATTAACAGAAAAATCAACAAATGAGAGAATAAATAGTTTAAACTTTCCACTTTTTGCCAGAGTTACTATAATTGGGGAAGTTAGAGTGCGCGGGCTTAAAGGAATCCTAATTGAGAAATTTATCCATTATAATAATATAAATAATAGAATTAATTTTACTCTTGTGAAGAGTGGGAATAGTGAAATTTATTATAAAGATATATTAAATCTTGATTCAACGACCAACGGGAGCAGACATTTCAATAACTGAACTTCTACTATTTTAACTAGTCGTCTTATTATATTAATAATAAAGATAAACTCTTATTAGGATAGAAGTGTTTTGCTGCGACTCAATCGCCGCGGGGCTCTTCTGGAGGGATTATTAAAAGAATAAAAAAAAAATAAAATTACCCTAAATAAAATAAATAATAATAAAAAAAAGTAAAAAAAAATAAAAAGCAAATATGGGTTTGATTTTGCTTTTGATTGGTACGTCCTCCTATATACAGGCCCGTTTTCCCCTTATAAATCAATGGTTTACAAAAGTTAGGTGTAGGGAAAATTCCTGAAGGTGTAGACTTTATTCCTACGGTGTAGAGATTTTTACACCTTCGCTGGCATGGAAATTGCATAGATTTCAATCGGTGTAGGGTTTTGGTTGACTTTTCTACACCGATATGGGATAATATAAGGGTGAGATTTTGAAGGTTTTTTATTCTTGGGGGGGGAGTTTATGAGTGAATTTATTCTTGATGCTGAAGCAAAAGCTAATTTAGATAAACATGGGTACAAAGAGTATGAGAAATACAGGGAGGAATTGTTTAGGGACGAGAAAGATGTAGGTTATATTGAGGATGTTTTAAGAGGATGGATTTGGGAGATTATGGAAGGAGAGGAAGGGGTTGTATGGTAGAGAAGTTTATTTTGAAGAGGGATGATTTGAACATCCTTGTTCAATAAAACATCACTTTGTATTAAATCTCAATACAGTAGCAGTTATTTTACATCTCCCATGATTAGGCCCGAATAAGCCCCAGCCGATATAAGGAGTCCAATATCTGTTAATTACTGGAACTTTCTTCTTAACTCTCCATTGCCAATAACCATCAGGCCTGCAATGATAGGATTGTTCAGCTTCATTAACAGATTTAGCCCACTCTGAGTCATAGTCACAACCTAATAAATGGTAGTTTAAAGAATTACCACCATTTCTCCACAGCCACCGTATTCTATTATATGTGCTTAATGGATCACCTTTTATATGTTCTTTTCT
>Ga0265297_10003341_pt1 | contig 29356 bp, 18 predicted proteins | sample Munlanlwell13791_FD_192502 | JGI IMG/M metagenome (GOLD analysis project Ga0265297, IMG submission 192502) | Leachate microbial communities from a municipal landfill in Southern Ontario, Canada - Leachate well 137-91 | ecosystem: Engineered > Solid waste > Landfill > Unclassified | place...
GACGAAGTTTGAAAAGTAAGGGATGCCGTATTTGGCGGTCATTTCCCAGGCTGGTTTCAGGGATTCGCGATCCCAGTCGAAATCTTTATCAATCGAGTAGGTCGGAATCGGAAAACCGAAGACGCGTCCGGTAGAATCTCCCTCGATCATGACTTCAGCAAAAGCCCGGTTGAAGATATCCATCTCTGCCTGGAATTCTTTGTATTTTTCCGGCCGCACCTGGCCGCCGATGATCACGTTCTCTTCGCCAATCATCGGCGAGGGCGTGACGTCGAGCGTGACGTTGGTAAAGGGTGTATTGCCGGTAATGAAAATCTTTCCCTGTCGGCGGGCGATGACGGTTTCATTTTTAGTGTTTGGGCACCAGATTACCCCTTGATAATCTACCGCTCTGATCTCGTCTATATAGGTGTCGCGGTGCTTGATCAGACGGATAACATACTGCTCTTTCTTGGCCAGACCCTGCGGTTTCCGGATGGCCACAGTAGCGCCATAACCGGCATGGGCGGCGAGCTGCATGAGTCCATCGCGGATGGCGGGGTGAACAGTCACAATCTTACAGTCATCATAACCGTCACCCTTGATATACGTTTCCAAAAACAGGCGCGCCGTCTCGGCGTCAGACCGCAAGATCGCTTCAGGAATATATTTTATACCACCCACTTTATTTCCACCGAAATACTTCAGAATCTTCCTGGTGCTGGTCGCGTCAAAACGAAGGACCTGGCAAGGAACGCCCAAGCCGCTTTGCGTCCGTTCCGTATATTTCAAACCCAGCGTCTCAATCGCCGCCTTTATTTCTAGATATCCCGCCGGATTAGCGAGGCGCGACTGGTAGATGCTTATCCGTCCGGAACCGCGCTTACCCTTGTCCATCGTCCCTTCCGCCACTATCCAGGCCAGCAGTCGAATCCCGTCATCTACCAGATCGACTTTACCCGCGACATGGCCGTGACTGCCGACCGGCACTATAATCGGTGATTTGAGCTCCAAGATTTTTTCAATGGGCTCCAAAACATAACCCTCGGAATTAAATTTTTTACGGACTACGCGGTGCTCGGGAGAGATGAGTTGATCACTGATCCGATTTTTTAAATTATACATCTTACCCTTATAATGACGAGCAAAAACGCGCTGGACAGGCAGATACTCAATCATCTCCCGCTCAACGTTAAATGTCGCGATAATGTCACCAATCTTGACTTCATTATGTTTTTTCCAGCCGCCACGGGTCAGAATTTCCGTGTCTTCGGACATGCACTGGAAACCAACGCGCGTCGGGACATTGATATTGAACATGAACTCCTGGAGGCCCTGCTTAACCTCCGCGTAAGTCAGCTCGTCGTAGCGAATAAAAGGCGCCAAATAAGTATCGAAATTCGCGAATGCCTGGGCGCCAGCCGATTCACCCTGCAACGTATAAAAAAAGTTTATGATCTGACCGAGAGCACTCCGAAAGTGCTTGGGGGGATTACTCTGAACCTTTTCGCTCACGCCCTTGAATCCCTTGATCAGGAGATCCTTGAGGTCCCAACCGCAACAGTAGGGGGCGAGCAGGCCGAGATCATGGATATGGAAATCGGCGTTAATATGGGCGGCGCGGATATTCTCCGGATACATCTTGTTAAGCCAATAACGAGCAGAGATAGAAGAGGCGATATAGTTGTTGAGCCCCTGGACCGAGAAACTCATGTTGCTGTTCTCTTTGAGTCGCCAGTCGGCGCGGCCAAGATAATCTTCCATCAGTTTGTCATCAGAAACGGAGGAGTTGATATCGCGCATCTGGCGATGCTGATCGCGGTACAGGATATAAGCCTTGGCTTCCTTGATCAGCTTATTCTCGATCAAGATCTCCTCAACTATATCTTGGACCTCCTCGACCGCCGGAATACTGCTCGTATGAAACTTCTGATTCAAGCGCATGACCACCTGATCAGCCATCTTCTTAGCCAGATGATGGTCATCCGTACCCACGGAGACAGCCGCCTTGTAGATTGCCCTGACTACCTTGGATTGATCGAAGTCAACAATTTCGCCGGAGCGTTTGATTAGTTTCGTGATGGTTGCGGGCATACTACTTTTTTTCTTTAATTAATTTATTCAATTCCTTGCGGAACTCGTGTGCATCTTTGAAAGATTCATAGACCGAAGCGAAACGAATGTAAGCAACCGGGTCCACTTTTTTCAGGTTCTTCATGATTATCTGCCCCACCTGGCGTGAAGTGACCTCCGTTTTTTTGAGGCGCTGAACATCCCGTTCCACAGAATGGACCAACTTCTTGAATTGATCTTCAGTAATCGCCCGTTTCTCGCAGGACTTCTTCATGCTGTTTGTCATCTTCTCCCGGCTGTAGGATTCGCGACGTCCGTCGCGCTTCACGATGACCAAATCGAGAAGTTCGATCTCTTCATAGGTTGAAAAGCGAAAGCCGCATTTCAGGCATTCACGGCGACGGCGGATCGATAAGCCATCCGGGGCGACCCGTGAATCAACCACCTTGGTATCCAGATAGTAGCAAATGGGACATTTCATAAAAACCCATATTTAGTGGCCTTCTTTAACAACGACCTACTAAATGTTGTGTTATAGCTATATTCTAGCAAAGTTAAGACTGGGGGTCAATTTAGCTAATTTTTAAAAAGAATCATGAAAATACCAAAGTTATGCACAGAAAAAAGTAAAATTTTTTAAACAAAAAAGGCGGATAGGACCGCCTCTTGCCAACTCGCTATTTTATTATCGTTAACCCATCTTTTTGCGAATAAACGCCGGCACGCTGAGGTCATCATCCTCGTCATTCTTGGGTTTTTCCGTTTTTTTCTCGAGTGCCGGCTTGGCGGGAATATTCTTGAAGACGGAGAATTTACCTTTATTCTTATCAACAGATCCAACGCTCGGGATGGCAGCTTCCTTCTCTTCCTGGGCGATGAAGGCATTAGGGGTATAAGACTTGATCTCCCGTTCACGGCTAGAAGCTTGGCCATCGAAACCGGTTGCCACCACGGTGATCTTGATCTGGTCTTTCATCTTCTCGTCGACAACGGCGCCAAAGATGATCTTGGCGTCTTCATCGGCCGCCGAAGTAATAACTTTAGCCGCTTCTGATACTTCATTCATACTCAAATCGGGTCCACCGGTAACAGTAAAGACAATGCCGCGGGCGCCGTCGATAGACATATCGAGCAGATTAGAGTTAATTGCATCCTTGGCCGCTTCGACTGCTTTATTCTCGCCAGACGCTTGACCAATGCCCATAAGGGCCGAGCCGGCATTCGACATCACAGCTTTCACATCGGCAAAATCGGCGTTAATTATGCCCGGCACGGTAATGATTTCAGCGATTCCCTGTACTCCCTGGCGCAGGACGTCATCGGCTATCTTAAAGGCGTCAAGAAGCGAGGTGCGCTTATCGATCACCTGCAATAACTTATCATTAGAGATGGTAATTATCGTATCTACCTTGTCGGCTAATTCACTGTAAGCGCGATCGGCGATGTTCTTGCGTTGCCCGCCTTCAAACATGAAAGGCTTGGTCACTACCGCCACGGTCAGCGCCCCCAGATCCTTAGCAATCTGCGCTACAATAGGCGAAGCGCCGGAGCCGGTTCCGCCGCCAAGGCCGCAGGTGACAAAAACCATATCGCAATCCTTGAGCGCCTCGCGAATCTCGTTCTGAGTCTCTTCGGCCGCGTTCTTACCGAGTTCTGGATTCATCCCAGCGCCAAGACCTTTGGTTACCGTCTTGCCAATATGGATCTTCTCGGTCGCCTTATTGTAGTGGAGGGCCTGAACATCAGTGTTGATTGCGACAAAACCGACACCTTTGATACCGCTCGCGACCATACGGTTTATGGCGCTACCGCCACCACCGCCCACGCCGACTACTTTTATTTTAGCGAATGTTTCTATTTCTGGTTTTACTTCCGCCATATGAGCAATTACTAGTTTATTACCGACTACCAATTTGGAAATTGTAAAGCATTTTTAAGAATAAGGCAATCGGAAATCTTTAAATTATTGATGATAACTAGCTATTTTGGCATTATCTTCCCCCAAAGTCCTTTAGTCTTGGCTAAGATTCCACCCAAGCTCTTTTTTAGGCCGCTTTCCGGGCCGGCCGCCGCTTCCGTGTGACTACCCCAAATAACTAGCCCAAGCGCCGTCAGGAATTCAGGATTTCTGACCTTATCGATTATCACATTGATATTCTTAGCGATGCCCAGAGCCGCCGGCAAGCGCAGCTTCTTCTTGGCCGCTTCGACCAGGCCAGCAAGCTCGGCGCCGCCGCCAACGAAGATGACCCCGGCTGGCAAAAGTCCGGAACGCTCTATCCGCTTAAACTCAGAATCAACTTTATCAAATATCTCTTCGACGCGAGCGCTGATTATCTCGGCCAAGTATTTACGCGAAACAGTCTCAATATCATCATTAACTTCTTCCTCTTTAACAAGCTGGCTAATATTTACCTCTTCGTCCTTCGTCACTTCGTCGGCTGCCGCCGTACCGTGTTCACGCTTGATCCTTTCCGCTAGGTTGATCGGGCAGCGGAGACCGATGGCAATATCAGCCGTAATGTGCTCCGCCCCAATCGGCAAGATGGCGGTGTGGATCAAATTTCTCTCTTCATAAATGGCGAGAGATGTCGTGGCGGATCCGAGATTGATCAGAGCGACACCGAGGTCTTTCTGCTTGATACTGAGTACCGCTTCAGCTGCGGCTAGAGGGGCAATCACTAAATCCTCGATCTCCAGTCCGGTACGATAGATGGCTTTAGTCAGGTTTTTGATCTGGGTATTCATGCCTTGGACAATCAGAGTCTCAACTTCCAGACGGATACCATTCATGCCGATCGGATCCTTGACGTCACCTTGATTGTCGACGCCAAATTTAATAGGGATGACATGAAGTATCTCGTAATTAACGGGAACGGCTAAGGCCCGGGCCGCCTCGATTGCGCGGTTGACGTCATTATCGGTTATCTCGCCGTCACTGCGGCCGACCGCCACTACCCCTTTGGAGCGTTCGCATTTTATATACGGATCATTGATACTCACCCAGACGCGGCTGATCGGTACGCCGACCAGGCGCTCCGCTTTTTCCAGGACAGCCGAAATGGAGGATGTGGTCTCCTCAATACTGTTCACCAGGCCGCGGCTAACGCCGGCGGTCGGGCCGGATACGGCGCCGATGATCTGCAGTTCCTCCCCGGCCGGACCCGAAATTCTCTGGCCGATTACCAGGCGGATCGAGGTCGAGCCGATATCCAATCCGGCAATCACGTTCTCTTTCATAATATAAAAAATTAGGCCCTAAATAATACAAGAGGTGATAAGTTCACTACTATTATTATACAAAATTTATAAAAAATTAACAATTATTCTCACGGGGGCGTTGGCTAATATAACAGGCCGAAATACCAGTTAATGATCTTTTCCCCGAAAATCAAGGCAATGAGGGCGCCGCTAGCCAGAAAAGGCCCGAGCGCGATAGCTGATTTCCACTTTTTCCGACCGCTGGCCAGAAGCGCCAGACCGGTAAGCGAACCTATCCCATAGGACGTGACCATAATGAGAAGGAGCCATCCCCAACCGGGAAAAGCCAGAACGAGCCAAACTCCCAGCCAAATATCGCCCTCACCCACTCCCTGCTTTTTGGTTAGGATGAATTGGATCAGGAAAAAAGCGCCACCGATCGCTCCATAGAGAAGCTCGATCGGCCACGGTATGCCGATTATCAGGTTAAGGACGAAGACAAAGACGCTCATCAACCAGACAAATGAAAGCGGGACCAGCTGCCAGCGAAAATCATAAACAAAGATGACAATCAGAAAAACAGCGATAACCAAATCGCGGATAAGAGGCGCCATCCCTTCCAGGCCAGGCCCGTAAAAAACTCCGACATGCAAGCGGAAGACCAACCAGAAAAGAATAGCGGTCGCGAGCTCAACCAGAGGATACTGCCAGGAAATAGGACGGTGACAACGACGGCAACGGCCAACTAGGAGAAAAAAACTAAGGAGCGGGATATTATCGTACCAAGCGATCGGGCCGCGACACTGCGGGCAGTAAGAACGGCCACCGAGGCTCTCAGCCTGGTATAGCCGCCAGATCAGACAATTAAGAAAGCTGCCGATAATGAGGCCGAAGATTATGGCCAAAAGAGAAATATATATATCCATATATTATTTATAAGCTAAAACGTTAAGATTGTTAAGATTGATCCGACCGGCGCTGAACCGGAAAATCAGACGTGAGGACTGATACCAAGCTTCCTTGAGAAATCTGAGAAAAATATTGCGACTGCCGCTGACGCTCGCAATCGGCGGCAAAAAAATAAACTCAATACGTCGGAAGCCGCTTTCTTCAAGCAGGCGACGGAGGGAGCGCGGAGAATAATCGTGCAGATGGTCGCGCGCCTCCAAGTAGTGACCGGATAACCCGGCCCCGAGTAGCCGCTTGAGCCGCGCCTTAGGGAGTTGGATATTAATATTGGGCGTGGCAATAAACAGCGTGCCGTCATCTTTAAGCCAACGACGCAGATCGGCTAAGATGGGCCGCGGCGCCGGCAGATGTTCTAGGACATCCCAAAGGGTAATAAAATCGAAATTTTTTTCAGGATAGCCGGCCGCAATCGCTGGCCCGTGAAAAATGTCGGGTAATCCCAAATTAGTGGTAGCAAAGGCCGCAGCTGAACGAGAGGTCTCCGCACCGGAGACTCGCCAGTCCTTGGTCGCGGGATCTTTCTGGATACCGTCCAAAAAATAGCCCAAGCCGCAACCAAAATCAAGCAGACGGCCGGATCGGCCGGCCAGATATCGCCGCCGAAAACATTGATACATCTTCTCGTGCGCTTCTCGCCACCAAAAATGATCGTCCAGCGCTATTTCCGCTGAAAAATAACCGTCATATGCTTCCGCCCCCGGGAAAGATGAAAAAACATGACCGCAATCACGACAACGCAAAATTGCGATACCATCCTCATGGAAAATCTCGTTGGCTTTTTTGCTACCGCAAATTAAACATTCCGCCTCTTCCATACTTTTTTCTTTTACTTATACAATTCCCGAAGCTCCTGGAGTTCTCGGTCTTCCGGCGCCAAACGAAGAGCCAACTCCAGATAACGGATTGCCTCTTCCTGATCACCGATTTCGTAGTGTAAAACCGCAAGCGCTTTTAACCAGACGTAATCGGCGGGGCTCCGCGCCAACCCGTGCTCATTATACCTGATGGCCGCCGCCAAATCATCGCGCAAATAAAAAGTGTCGCCGATCTTCTTGAGGAGAGTGAAGTCGGCTGGATTACTCAGATAAGCGCTCTCATAGTTCTCGGCCGCCGCCACCAGATCTCCTTGTTCAAATCGGATATCACCCAAACGCTTAAAAGCCAAATAGCGACTGTAAGCCACATCTAGACGATGTTCGTCATTCAGACGCTGGTCATCAAGTGCCGGCAAACGGTCAAGTACTGCCTGAAAAGCAACGGCCGCAACCTCCCAATCTCCCTGAGTAGCGGCCAACTCGCCCTTTTCACTATAGGCGGGCGGCCAGCCGGGAGTAATCTCGATCAGGCCGTCTAAATAGCCTTGAGCGGCTGAAAAATTGCCGAGCAAACGATTGACCCGGGCTTTAGCCAGCCAATGACGATGGCTACGTAACGTGAGCGTCTCGTCGATAGCGGCTAATTTTTCCCGGACGACCTGACGAGCGCTAAGTTCAGTTATTGTCGGATAAAACTCACCGAGAGCTTCTGACCAGAACAGATCGTATGATTCCTGATAGACGGGATTGACCCTTTGTTCACGGAGATAGCCGTCTAAAACAAGCGCAGTAAAATAATCTTTCGTGGCTAGAGTGATATAGATCTTCTGGAAATAATAGTCGGCGACCACCAAGCGCGCTTCGCGCCGGATACCGAGAACTGACAGGATCAGAAAAATTAGAACTAGCCAAATACCCACTCGGCCACGAGGTGGGGTGATGGCTACCGGCGCCACTTTTGGCCAGCTCTCCGGCTCATCATAACGTTTCATATCAACAGCTATAAGAAGAGCTAGAAAAGACCAAAGATATACTTCTCCGGAAACTATCGTAAAACTCACAAGCAGTGAAAAGTAATATCCGGCGGCACCGGCTAAGATGGCCATTATTAAAACTGGCTGCCGCTTTGCCCGCCAAGTCTGTAAGCCCAGTCGAAAAAAGAAGATAATAAAGACCAAAAATAAAAGCAGCCCGAAGATTCCGCCGCTTAAGAGCTGATCCAAAAATAGGTTATGGGCCCGGTCGGCGGTCTGCCCGACATCGCCATGGATTCCCCAATCGGGTTCGTAATAACGGATAAAGACATTTTCGCCGTTTTCAAGCCCGTAACCAAACCAAGGCCGCTCCTGCCAGGCATCAGCCGCCGCCCGGTAAAGATTGACGCGGGCGCCCGAGGATCCATAATTTAAATTTCTAAGCTCTCTAATCCGTCCTCCGGAAACCCAATCCAGGGCAACCACCGCCAAGATTATCGCCACAAGTGATATGCCGGCCACCGCCCATTTCTTAGCCCGCGTCCAAGAAGCTGTAGATAATCGGAAAATAATCGCCGCCACCATTACTAGAAGCAGGCTCAAAAAGCCGCCCCGACTGCCGGTTAAAAACAGGCAGGCGAGCTGGAGGATAAACGCGAAGGCCCAGGCCGCTTTCAGGAGAGCGGGACGGACGGTCGAGTATAGATAGAGGCTGAGCGGCGTAACAACAAGCAGCCAAGAGGCGAGAAAATTCGGCTGACCCAGGGTGGAGAATGTCCGGCGGGTAAGATAGGGTTCGTACGGCCAGTTTAAAAAATCAATTCCCAGTACTTGCAGAATTCCGTAGACAGACACGACTGTCGCGCTTAGAGCGGCCGCCCCAGCCAAACGACGCAGTTTCTTTCCTTCTTTATCTTCAGCCAAATTCAGGCTGAGGAGGATAAACCATAAGAAATAGAAAAAATAGCTGATCAGTCCCTGTTGCCTTTCAATCGTACCGTAAAAACTACGGACCGGATCACCCGATGCTAAAAGAAGCAAGCTGAGACCGACCATCAAAACTGTAGGAATCAACCAGTAGCGACGAAAAAAGACCCGGGCTGGGACGCCAAAATGCGGCGGATAAAATACCATCTTGACGCTCGTCAGGAAAAAGAGCAGCCAAACCAAGATCCGGAACAAGACCGCCTTATTCAACTCGAAAATATTGTAAGTGGGGAAAAGATAAGCAAACCACAGCGGCACGAAAAAGACTGCGGCTAATATGACCGCTTCGCTAAGCCGCTCCAAGATTTCTTTCCCCGACGTCCTATTAAACCGCCACTTATTTTCCATGCTCCAATTATACCAAATAAAAAAGCCCAGGAGTATCACTCCTGGGCTTTAGAGTCAAACGAAGACCAGCGGACGGTCTTAGGCACGGCGCCGAGAAAAATTATCCCAGATCACGAGTAACGGGCTAGCTGTGAACAAAGAAGTATAGGTTCCGATGATAACGCCGATAATCATCGCCAGTGTAAAGTCACGGATACTTGCGCCGCCAAATAAAAAGATGGCGGCCAGAGCCAAGAGCACGGTAAAAGAGGTATTGATGGAACGACTGAGCGTCTGGTTAAGGCTGAGATTGACTGTATTTTCAAAATTATCCCGGCTCTTAGGCAAATTTTCGCGAATACGGTCAAAGACGATAATTGTATCATTCACGCAGTAACCCAAAATGGTAAGAAGCGCGGCAATAAAGGGCGTATTGATCTCAACCCCGTAAAAATGCCCAAAAAAAGCGAAGGCTCCCAGAGTAAAAATTATGTTATAGACAAGCGCCAAAATAGCAATAAGGCCATATTTCCAAGAAGAGACCGGCTTTGAAACCTTCCTAAAGGTCAGACTGATATAGAGGATGATCATGATTAGGGCCAGGGCCACGGCGTTAAACGATTTCTGTTTGAGTTCTTGGCCAATCGAGGGGCCGACTGATTCAAACTGCAATTCCCGAAATTCTACTCCTTCCCGATCCGTCGCCAGGCCCTCTAGGGCCCCGATAACTGACTGATGGGCTTCCTCGGTATTTTCCTGGAAACGGATAAGAACCGAGTCGCTGGTCGGCTGGACAATCAGGTTGGATACGCCCGCATCTTTTAAGGCTTCCTGCACTTCCATTAAACTGGGCTGATAATTGCTGTATTGGACTTCAAGCAAACTGCCGCCCGTAAAGTCTAGCCCGAACCTTAAGCCCCAAACCGACAAAGCGGCGATTGCGACAATTAGCGCCAAGCCGGCCGGGATCAGGAACCAGAAGCTTTTTTGGATTATCCGAAATGTCATATTATTTATTGATTATTTCCGAAACGGCTTCAATCTTTTCCTGCCGGCTGACACCAAGCAGCCAAGTATGTTTCTGGGCCCAAGGGCCGAGAACGAGCATGAGCAGAATATGGGTGACAACCATAGCGCTAAATATCGAAATGGCCACACCGATAAATAAGGTGGTCCCGAAACCCTGGATGGCGGAGGTGCCGAAGAACATCAGAATAAGACAAGTAAAGATCGTCGAAATATGGCCGTCCCGGATTGAAGGCCAGGCACGGCGCAGACCCTCGTCGAAAGCGTTGCGGACTGGCTTGCCAGCCTTGATTTCCTCCCAGCTGCGAGAGAAGATCAGGATGTGCGCGTCAACCGCCATTCCGATCGAAAGGATGAATCCAGCGATGCCAGCCAAAGACAGGGTAATAGGCTTGAGAGCATAAAAGAAGAGGAGCAAGCCCAGGGTGATGAATAATAAAACTAGAAGGCCGTTAAGTATCCTCGCCTCATGGAACATATAGAAAATAAGGCCGATAATAATCGCTACCGTAATCAGTGATAGCCAGATCGGCAGGGCCTTAAAGATAGCCAGAATCGTCAAACCGTATAAGGCCAGAGAGAGGACGGCGAGCAGGCCGGGAAGGCGATAGTAGAGGATCATGAAAATGGAAACCAGAAGCAAACCGACCAGACCAGCGATTAAGCTGCGGCTGATCGACTCAGCACCAAGGCTTGCTTCGACGGTTTTTTGGGATATCAAGGTGACGGGCACTGGTAGGGCGCCGGAATTCAAGCGGGTAACAAGTAACTTGGCCTCCTCGATATTGAAATTACCGGAAATGGAGGCCTGGCCACCGGTAATCTTCTCATTAACTGTCGGCAAGCTGATCGGATAACCATCCAAGAAAATCGCCACCGGCTGGCCGATATTACGGGCGGTGATATCTTCGAACAATTGCGAACCCTCGGCATCAAATTCCAGAGAAACTTCCGGCGAACCGTCATTTGGGTTGAACTGGACCGAGGCACGCTTTAAATACTTGCCAGTCAGCTCCGTGTTCTTCCAGCCGGAATCCAGATCGAGTTCCACAACAGGCGTACCGTCTTCAGAAGTAGTGGCTTTGTAGGTCGGGACTTCCGCCGCTGCGCTATCCAATTCTTTAAATTCTAAAATCGGAGTCTCGCCAATCTGTTTGATCGCCTCCTCGACATCTTTAAAGCCCGCCAATTCGACGATGATCCGATACTCTCCGCTTAAACTCTTATTTACCTGGACGACGGGCTCGCTGACACCAAACGCGTTAACCCGCCTCTCAATAACATCGCGCGCCGATTCTAAAGCCTCGGACCTGTCTTCTTCTGGTATGCTATCCACTTCAGCCCGGTAGACAAGGTGGGCTCCTCCCTGGAGGTCAAGTCCGAGGGTAAAGGGAATGTCGGTGGCCGCCGGCAAGACAATAATATTATTAGTCTTTTCAGCCAAAGCTCTCGCCCAGCCATTATAGACGCGGCCACCCGCGCCCAAACCGACCAGGACGGTAAAGACGATTACGACGACAAACAGCCATAAAGAACGGACGCGGGGCGATAATTTTGAAAACTCTCGGAAAAAAGACATAGTGATTATTTAAATTGGGCTAAATTCTCTTAAACTTTAGTTATCTTAGAATAGCTATCGATAAAAATCAAGGGCTAGCCAGCCTTGTGGATTCCGGCAAAAAAAGCTATAATCATAAGCTGAATAGCTAAAAAGGCTGTCGGCTCTAATTTTTTAAAGCAAAATTTATGCCTCTTATACCAACTGTCATTGAAAAGGAAGGCCAGATAGAACGGGCCTATGACATCTACTCTCGTCTACTACGCGACCGGATAATATTCTTGGGCGAAACAATTGACGATCATGTCGCTAATATCGTGATTGCTCAATTCCTCTTCCTGGATGCGGAAAATAAGGACCAAGATATCAAATTTTATATTAATTCCCCAGGCGGCTCCGTATCAGCCGGCTTAGCGATCTATGACACGATGCAATTCATAAAATCTGACGTCTCAACTATTTGCGTCGGCCTGGCGGCCTCGATGGCCTCAGTGCTCCTCGCAGCTGGCGCACCTGGTAAACGTTTTGGCCTACAAAATAGCGAGGTGATGATCCACCAAGTCATGGGGGGCGCCGAAGGTCAAGCATCAGATATCAAGATCCGAGCGGAACACATCCTAAGAATCAAGGATAGGATGAATAAGATTCTGGCTCAGCACACGGGACAAAAGATCACGACCATCGAAAAAGACAGCGACCGCGATCATTTCATGAGCGCGGATGAAGCCGTCAAATATGGACTGATGGATAAGGTAATTGGTAAGACGACACGGGCTATCTGACAAGCAGCGAATTAATCATCAACTGGAAGATAAAGGGGTAAGCCGGACTGGTCGCTGCAGAAATATAAGAAACAACGATTATCCGACCGTGACTCACATCGGTCAGATAAAAATTCTGGCCATCTTCACTCATAATTCCCTCCCAACCGGCACCGCTCTGCAATCGACCATAGCTAAGTTCAGCTTCGGGAAAAGATTCTTCATACCAGTTGAGGATCGAACTCCGATCAGTGTTCTCTTCAGCCACTATTTGGAAGAGTGAGTTGTCAGGGGCAGTAAAGATCAGAGTTGCTTCGCCACTTAGAGACTGGACCGGCCAGACAGCTGGGTAACTTATTTCGTAACCAAATGTCTCGTTAACCCGACGCGCCAAAATGCTGTCAGAAAGGCGCCCTGATCCCCGCGGATCATACCCGCTGGAGATTTCCATCGCATCCGAAAAAATATCGCCGTCCGTGTCGAAAAGCAGTGGGTCCGTGCCAAAGACCTCCTCTTCCGGGTCACTCAGACCGTCGTTATCGCTGTCAGCAGGCGGGGGTGGCGGTAAATCATCAGACGGAGTGCTGGTGGCCGTGTCCGTCGACGTCGGCTCGATCTCGAGCGGCGTCTCAGCCTCGAGATCGGTTGAAGACGCAATTTCTAAAACTAAGGGGGGGATAACCACGTCAGCATCCTCTCCTGTCTCTGACAACCCGGAAACGGTGTTCACCACCAGGGAAACGGGCGGCTCCGCCATCGGCTGAATGATAAACCGGTAACTTAGATAAGCAAGTACGCCGATAAACAACAGACCACCAGCCATAATCAACAGGCCGGTGGTTTTAAAATTATCCCTCGGCTTGCCGTCCTGACCGACAGTTGAATTTGTCCCGCCTGAAAAAGCCGGGCTAGAGACTGGACCAGAAGTCGAACCGGAAAACCGCGCCGGACTAGGCATGTTATGGATGATGAGATCGCTATTTACAGGGCTATCCGCTAGGGGAGGGTCGATCTTGTGCTTCTTATTGAACATAAGCGGTATTAATTCTAATAATCCCGACTACCAAAATATTATCAGGCCGACCAGAACCAGTAGTCCGAAGACCAATAATCCTAAAAGTAGCCATTTTTTAAAATGGCTACTGCCGGTCTGAGGCATGGTATGGAGGCCGAGCGATAACAACCGTCGCTTCGGATCAACCTTGGGTCGTAAATCATTATTAAAATTCCCATTGATCATAGCTTTTAGTTCGGTTGGAGCTTGCCGGGGCCCAGAGGATTATAACCGTTTTGGACCTCGTCGCCATCCGAGTAACCGTCACCATCGCTATCGGCTTGGAGCGGATCCGTACCATAAATCTTAATTTCTTCGTAGTCGCTAAGACCATCTGCATCGGTATCGACGATGTTGATATTGGTACCAGCGGCCATTTCCTCCTGATCGCTAAGACCGTCCTGATCAGAATCAATCGGCGCGGACGGAACGACCGGTTCCTCTTCGGGGGTTGAGGTCGGCGTCTCGATGACCGGTATATTTACGCCAGGAATGAGGGGAATTATTTCTTCAGAAATATTATCAGCCTCTTCGGTCGGAGTCGTCGTGGCCGGAACTACCGGTTCGTCCGGCTGCTCAGAAGGTGTTTGATTTGAAGCAGCATCCTGAAGTCCGGTCGGAGAAACAGCTTCGGGCGCAACGAACCACTTGCTATAGACCAGATAACCGACAAGAGCCAAAATGACTACGATTATAACAATCACGACAATCTTAAACCAGGGGCCGCCGCTCTTTTCAACTGGTTCCGCTTCTCCGGCGTCAGCCGTGAGTCCGATACGGTGCGTTTCTATACCAGAGGCCGCTGGTGTGGCGCCAGCCGCCTGGCCGGATGGTCGGTCAGTTTCGGCGAAGATATCGTCGACTGCCGGATGAGGTTGGTTAGGTTGATTCGGGTCGTTGAACATATTCCTTTTTTATTAAAAAATCTCTTGTTAACAAAATATATTCCTATTATAACTCATAACTGACGACTTGGCCAATATTTCCTCGCTTGGCCGTAATGTCCCACGCCATTAATCAGAAGAATTATTATCTTCTCGCGCCGGGCTAAGGGGTGGGAGTCGGGAAGGATCAGCCACGACTTCGCTTTCGTTCCCGATTATCTTATAGACGGTTATTGCACCATCAGTGTCCCGACTGATAATCTGGACGCGACTCTCCGGTAATAACTGGAAGCTGGTTTTGTCTTCGGCAGTCATAAATTCTGCCCTCTGGAGGCTACCCTCGGCCGCTTGGCCGGTGCCCGATTCAGACCGCGGCTCATTAGCCCGCCGAATAAAGATTATTATCGTAATAAGAGCTACTAAGACAAAGGCAGTTACAATTGTAATTATGAGGATATTTTTTCTATTCATATTATTGGCGTGATCTCCTCTCAATAATTTAGTTTATCGGCACGTAACACTGGCTCGACCACAAGTTGTTGAGATAACGGCATTTATTCGGATTAACAAAGTGGGTGCAGCCGGGCAGGCGGCAAAAAGTAGTTTCTGATTTATGAATTTTCCCCTGGTACCACTGCCAAATAGCGCTGGCCGGGGGATAATTTACGCACAGAATATTACCACTGCTATCGGTGGGCATCTTAATCATACAAGTGGTACCGGGCTGGGTCACACTTTCGTCCGGGGCCTTATACCAGTAGCAATCGCTTGGAGAACGGGGGTTGATTGTTTCACAGACATTGGGCGTGCAGGAAGAAGTATTATAACCGGTGCAGTTGTTATTACATGAGGCATTACCGATCCAGCTACCGGCCGGCCAACCCAGATAATTTGAACAGGTCTTTACTTCTCCCATGTAAGCGCAGGTACTGCCATTACCCGTATTCCGACAGCCCCCGCTGGTCCCGCCCAAACAAGCTGTCGCGAAATTATCCGTCTCGCCTTCGCATTTGGTAGCGCAGTAAGCCGGACGGGGATCGCTGCTGCTGCAGGATCCAAAGACGGTACCGATACATGACCGCGTTGGCGTGACTTTACAGGTGCCAGTGCTACAGATAGTATTCTGCCCCGGCACACAGGCGGGGTACCAACTTTCGCCGACGCAATCCTCAGTGTGGCCGCTCTCGGAATGTTGGCAGTAAGCATTGCTAGCTCCGCCATTTACACAGGTATCGATCGTACAGAGATTTAAATCGTTACAGTCGTTATCCGTTAGACAAGCTGAGTTGATGCAGTTTCCGGCCACACTACAAACTTGACCAGTACCGCATACGCCGCAGGATCCGCCGCAACCGTCGTTTCCACAAGAACGATCGGTGCAACTGGGTACACAATTGGAATATTGGCTATCGCTGCAATCGATGAGACATTTTATCGTCCCGTCTTCCAATCTTTCCATATACTGGTTCCCTATCCTCACCTGGCAATAGCCATCGCCACAGTAGCCACCGCCGTTTGATGGCGACAAGAAGACGCATTTGTCATTGGTCAAGATCGGGTAAGAAGTAGGACTGGAGGCGGTAGTCCCACAACCATATTGTTTGTCGAACCGACTGTCATCCCAACTAGTTGCCACGCCGGCCGGCCCGTCGCAATCTTCATAGCCGTCGTTATAAAGACCCCCTCTCCCTTCGGTGTTGGGAAATTGTTTGATACCGTCGCCGCAATAGTTATTTACGCGAAGCAAAAAGGTTTTTGTGTTTGAAGCGCGGTATTCATTGATTACCTTAATTTTCACGGTCTGGCCCGGATTCAAAATGGTCGGCGTGCCTCGCAGGTAAGCCCCGGAACTCTGATAAATATTAAGGCCAGCCGGATATCCACTTGATTCATAGTAGTTCAAGCTATGATTCCCTTGCTGTACCGAACCGAGAAGACAGTCGTAATATTTGCCTAATCGGGCACCGCCGGGACAGCTAAAGTTGAGCGACGGGACGGACGCTTTAACTCTTATAGTAAAAGTTTTTTGGGCGGTAGCGCCAAAGCTATCTGTCACGCTGACGCTATATCGAAAATTCACATCTTGCGGAAATTGGTAACTAACCGGAATCAAACCGCGGTATTCAACCTGATACTTGCCACCGACGAGCGTCATTGTCTTAGTCGAATTAGACAAGCTGGTCAGTAAATTAAACGGGCCTGAGATACGGCTCACGACGGGCGTGTTTACGGTGGGATTTGTAAAACCGTTTCCGGAAAAAGTGAAACGATAGCTGAAATAATTGACCAAGTCGGCCTCATATTCGGCGTCAGCCGCCTCCAGACTGATGGGATCGGAAGAAATCATAATCGGTGTCGATGTCGTCATCACACCGCCTCTTCCGTCTGTTACGCGCAAAGTCATATCATATGTGCCCGGCTGGCCGGCCCGTTCCGCATAGATTTTTTTCTGATAAGGATTCGAGGTGTCAATCAGGCGCGGCGGCTGACCAGTTTGACCGCCGCTTACCCAACCGCTCCAACCGTAAGGCGGCTTACCGTTCTGGCTAGACCACGACCAGGTCAAAGAATCGTTTTCGACATCAGCCACCCGGATGTAACCGTTAAATGCGACATTGGGTTCGCCAACCAAAAATTTATCAGTAAGCCGCGGCGGGGTGTTGGAGCTAAGTCCGCCGGCACCGATTCCCGTGGCGACTAAACAAGTAGAATCCGCGGGATCGTTGGGAGAAAAACGGTAACCGGCGCTCCGGCTTTCCATGGTCGCGCAAAGATTATAGGCGGACCCGCTATGGTCAGTAGAATAGATAAAGGCGTAACTACCGGCCGGCAGGGCGAGGGTGAAACCGGAAGGCTCGTTGATAAAACGCCGGGCTTCAGCGTTCCAGCAAGTCGCCGAATCATAGCCGGCCGAAACGCCGGAACCGCCGTAAGGGACACAAGGGCCAATCCGGTTTACCGGATCACGAAAACTAGGCGCGACTGCCAAGTCACTCAATAGTTCCTGCGACCAGCTCGGCCAGACAGAGATGCTATGTCCCGACAGATAAGTTCCGGCGGCCAACAAGGGGTAACGACTATTAGACAATTGGAAACCGGATAAAGCTTCCTTCAATTCCTCCAGCTGCCCGACACGCTTAATATCTCTCGTGATGCGGGCTTTAAGACTACTACAGAAGAAACTGGCCGGACAGTCGGTATCGACCAAACAATTCTTGGCCGCCTTTAAGACGCATGAACCAGCCGTCGGACCGTTATTCGAACACAGCTGATTATCCGCGCAATCAGCGTCCGTGGCGCAACTAAGGGAAGAAAATGCGCAAATGGGTGTGTCTGATTCGCTCAGGTTACTGTTAAACTTCCAGCGAGAGACTAACTGGCCAAGTATATCGACTGTTGGAGCAGCCGAATCTTGATTATAGGAAATCAAGTAGATATTGGTATAGATGTTCTTAGTCGCGCTGTCGACGTTGGCCGCATTCACGTAAACCGTGCGGCCGTCGCGAATCGCCTCATAGCCATCAACGATGAGCGCTTGGGGGGAGCCTCTAAAACCCTGACTCTCATACCAACGGACGATACTGTAATGGCTGGGGTTAGGCACGACCCGAACAGCGATAGCATCGGGGTGGTCGGGACTGCCGCTCGTCGCATATTGGGCAGATACTTCCTGGTATCCCGCTCCAAAAAACAGGACAACGATCATAATAGCGACCAACCAAATTTTTTTCTTAACCAGATTCATAATGGTTTTAATAATCTGTCTTGGTTTCTTTGCCTTACAAGGGAACGCCGACGCAATCTATAGTAGCGCCGCTGCCGGTGCAAAACACTTCCGCCGACTTACCGCTTTCGTTTCCGGCGGCATCAAGAGCGGAGAGAGTAAAGTAATTCTCTTCGCCGGTAAAACGGCCGACCGGAAAACTCAGGCTCGTCACGCCGCTCTGCGAATCAAAGGATTCCCCGTACTGGCCAGCACTCACGCCACGATACAAGCGGTATTTTATGGCATCATCCGTATTAGCCAACCAGCTGAAACGAAGGGTTGTTGAAGCGACGACTGTCCCGCCCAGTCCGCGCGGTACGGCCGGCGCAGTCTTGTCGGTCGGAGTTACGCTCTTTTCAGCCGACAACTGGCTCTCGGCCCGGGCCACGGAAATGACGCTGACTTTAAAAACATACGGAACATTATTACTCAGGCCGCCAACGACTGAACTACAGTTATAAACACCACCCGAGAGCGTGCAGGCGGTTTGAGTACCAACCAGGTCGGCCGGCTTCACTTCCTTAAACAGCATTGCGCCTCGCCCAGATGTGAGATAATAGATCTTATAAGAATATACCTGACTAAAGCCATTCAGCAGCTGGGCGTCAGAACGCCAAGAGACTTTTACCTTTCCGCCCGTCATTTGGTCAGTGACGGAAAGCAACTCTCCAGCGGACGGTGTCGAGGCGCGGAAGAAGTACGATTCTTTGAGAACATCCCAGATGCAAAGGCCGTCGAGCTGGCCGTCCCCGTTCTGATCGGGCCCGCAACGAGTGGTGTTGGAAATGCTGCCAGCGGGACAGGGAGTCCGGTCGGCGCTGCAGGTCAAATTAGAGCTGGCGCCGCGAATCACGGCTTGATTAATGATTGCCGGTAGATCATCCAGAGTACCGGCCGCGCCAGCGTCCCGACAGTAATAAAATTTATAATTATAGAAGGCACAACCACCGCCAATCGATCCCTGACAGTTATCAAGCCACGGGGACCAGGAGCCGCTCGCATCAACCGGCGGCCAGGGGTTATTGCAGATGAAGACATACAGATCACCGGAATTATTGAACCGGTCGCCGCCCAGATAGGCGTTACAGCAATTATTGCTACAGCTTGTGCCTAAACAGGAGCAACCACCTCCCGTGCACAGGGGAGCGTTGAAACGGTCCATGTTTACTTCGGCCTTGATCTTCGCCTCCCCGTCTGTTACCCCGGTCCGAGCGGTAACCAGCGCACGGTTGGCCGGCAGATTCGTTATCGCCGAACCAGTAGCGACGGTGGCCACCGCGCTATTACTTAAACTGAAACGCCAATCCCAAAAATATCCGGTTACTGGCTGAAGTATCTGTCCACCCGCGCTGTGAGCTTGAGCGGTGACCAACTTATCACGATCCGACACCGTATCAAAAGTCACATTGTTGAAATTGGTGTCGTTTTCATTAAGCCCGTTCTCGCTAGTGCTAAACAGGTAAGAAGCCGGGCTGACGCTAACCCGATCAATGGTACAGATACCAGACGCCGGCCCCTGGTCGGACAAGGTGGTGAATTTAATGATATGAGAATTCTTATATGCCCGGCCGTTGAAACTAATCGTCTCACCCTCGACATACCCACTCGACATGTAAGCGACATTATAATAGCCTTGCCCATTCAGGCCGACCTGGGATGCGCTGAGAATACCCGTCTGGCTATCTAATCCTTCATCGCCTTTTACTACAAGATAATAATTGGCAGACGGAGATAATATCCTTTGCGGCGTAAAGAATAAAGAGCCGAGTTCGCCGCTATTTTGTCCTGAGGCAATTCCGGGCATAGCGCAATACAGTTTATTGGGATCCGGCAGCACGGCCAGAGCTCCGTCCGGCGAAAAACCTCCGGTCAGTCGCTGCCACGAGGCTAGCAGCCGCCCGCCCAAACCTTTAAGCCAGAAAACCAGGGGACTAGTATTTTTCCGCGCCAACATATCTTCCGCCGTCTGGTCCTTCACAACGTAGGTGCCGGTCGGGCAGACGCCGTTACCATAATCCCGTTCTTCTAGAAGAAGCAAATTGCTGGCAAAAGTGGTAGGGTCCATTCGCTGATTGAAGTCAACCCGAATAACCGCATTACGGCAGACCTTATCATCAAAATGCGCCGGCAGGCTACCGGTTACTTCGGGCCGGGCTTCACAACAAGCGCCTGAACCACAACCAACAGTTTCTTGAGCGCCACATTCTTCATCACGGCTACAACCGCAGAAAAGTCCGCGCGATGCACCCTTACAGGCTCCCTGATTGGCAATACAGTCGAGGTCAGGATTCAGAGGACTGACCGTTCCCGGCTGACAACAGCAGGTACCACAGGCTGGCGGCATCAAACCCAGCGCCCCTGATTCTAATAGACAAGCGAAGCCGGGAAAATTGCAAATATCACTGGCGCAAGTCGAAGTAGCATAACCAGCGCAAGATAGTCCGGGACCGACCGGTGGATTGGCACAATAATATTCACAGGAACTAATATCACCATAGACGCCGCTACGGACCGGGTTAGCGCTGGCGCAAAGCCCAAGATTGCCTGATGTTTCGTAAGCAGTGACTTGGCAGTTGTAATAAGCGCAGTAACCAAGATCATCTCCGGTCGCGATCTGATCGCCTGAACGACAACTACTGGTCTTATCGTCAAAGCAGCAGACACTTGATCTTTGGCAGTCCTCAAAACCAATTAAATCGCGGCAGGGGTCGGGGTCTTCGCAATCTTCCCCGACGCAAGGATTAGTGGAAGTGGAACTGGTCGCAAAACCGGTCGAAAAACGCCATTCAAATACTGAACTGGGTATCTCGATGAAACACTGGGCTAAGGTCTGGCTGCAACGACCAGCCTTGAATGTCCCGACAGGGCAGCAGAGCTGCGTACCGCAATCCGAATCCGCCTGGCACTCACCGACCGCAAAGTTTAATTCGTTTCCCCAAGCGCTATTATTTATCACGCGGACAGGGCCACTAATCGCTCCGGCCGGCACGCTGGTCTCAATCATATCGGCGCGCCCGTCCTTCTCGATCGTCCCAGTAGCCGTCTTATCGAAATTAAATTTGGCTAGGCCTAATCCACTTACCGGTCCGAAATATTCACCCCAAAGCGTCACCGGTGTAGCGGCCGGACCGCGATCCGGCTCAATCTTGCAAAGGCTGGAGCGAAGCGCTTGCGACTGATCAACGGAAAATCCATTGGGGTTGAGCCGAGCGGTGTCGATGGTGGTCGTGCCGATATTTATCTTGATGGTATGATAACCGTCGCTAATACTAGCCGGAACCTTAACAATAATCTGATTATCCCGCCAGACGGAATTCAAACACACATCGGGAAAATCGTAAGCCGCTTCCGTTTCTCCAAAATAAACCCGTGAAGCGCCCCGGGCGCCGCCAAATCCGCGACCTCGTAAAGTCACATATTGTTCGCTCGGGCCGCTCGTCGGATAAAATGAGGAGATGAAAGGGCCCTCCCCCTCTTCGGCTTCCTTGGTGAAAAGGAGGAAGTTGCTGCGTGTCAAACCGTTGGCCGCCGGCCGCTGGACGAAACTGCCGGAATCTCCGGAGTTGATATTGGGGGTGAGCGCCGTCCCACTAGTCTCGATGACGAATTCTGAATCAAGGGCGCGGACGCTATTTTGATAATTACCAAAATAAGCTTGGCTGGAGAAAAGGTTAATGCCCTGATAGCCGACTTCCGAACTGAGGATGCCGCGGTTCGGGTCGAGGAAGCAAAGACCGGGGCGGTTCAGATTGCTGGGCAAAAAATCGGGGATAGCTGGACCATACGCATCGCCAGTACTATCAGACAAACCATCATTATTTGTCACTCTTATTGCCCCCGGCAGGACGCCGGCCGGCACAGCGATGACGATCTGGCCGTCGCGCCAAGTGTCCACACAAGCTGCGTTTAATTCCGACGGTTGCCGACCAGGCCGTGAGCCGCCTTCAAAAAGTACCTGACTCGAATCTTCTGAATACTCGCCGAAATTTTTTCCAAAAATTGTTATGAAATTATCGGGAGCGCCGCTCGGCGTACCGGAATTACAGGCGGTCGCACAATCGCTATTTTCGATACACGCTTGATCGCGATCTTCTTCACAAAAACCGCCGGACGGACTGACGGCCGTGATGACCGGTGGGCCATCGCAAGTACAGTCTTTCAGGGGGTTACAAGTTAAGAACTCGGAACAGCGGCCGTTATCGGCCTCACAAGTGGGTGAGGAGGGATCGCTATCACAAGAATCGCCCTGGCCGCCACGGGGAAGACAGTCACAACTGCTGGCATCGCAATAATCAGCCGGAGAGCAAATCTGAGCGGCAGCTTGGCAGCCGGGCAAAATAGTATTGCCGTCGCAACTGGTAGGATCGCCGCCGACGCCATTATCACAATCCTCACCGACGCATGAACCCCAGGTTCCGTCCGGCGCGCAGACCATCAGGCCGCTATTGAAGCAGCCACAAGACAGACTGGAACCAGGAGTACAGCCATAATTACCGGATCCACCACCGGCGCCGCTCAGGCGGGTGATTATGAAAGTGGCGATTGCCCAGGATGCTAATATTATGGCCAGCCCGATGAGTCCGTTCTTTAGGATCTTCTTAGCGGTACCCACCTTCTCTTCGTCTCCGCCGGAACTCATCCACAGGAAACCGGCATAAGTTATGAGGCCGACTGCGATTACGCCCAGAAGTCCAAGAATAATATTTATTATCCGGCCCGCTAGTTCCCGAGGATCAGCGGCTGATAAGCTGCCGCCCAAACCGTTATTAACAGCGGCAGCGCCAAAGTCTTGGGCGCCGCTAAAATGCGCGGCAACCAAGACACCACCTAAGACCAGGAATAATACCAAATTTGTACGGAATTTTCTCAACACAATTTTGTTTATGAAAATTTAGAAATTATTGGCAATTACCATTCGTTCCCAGGGCGCCGGTCGGCGTCCCGAAGCAACAAGATGGTGTGTCGGGACTGGCGATGCAGCCCGGTCCAACCGACGGCTTATAGCAATTCTGATAAATATCTTTAACTCCGGAACCGACTTGGGCGCTAAAAGTGACTGACTCAGGAAAGACTGAGTGCCAAATGCTGGTCACGGTGATGTCCGGCTCTCCGTCGAGCGGCGGCACATCCAGGTTGTCACTAGAAAACCAGTAGCCGAGCGGGACCGGCGATAAACTACGAAGATTCACCAGCTTATGCTCCTGAGTGGTGGTGCCGCTCATCATCATGGTGCTCCCACTCCTTAAGCTGCTATTGAGCATTAAAGTATTGAAACCAACAATGAGCGGAGCACTTAAATTGGCGCCCAACTGACCTTGTCCAGGAGTGATATCGGTGATCTGAGGCGGAACGAGCCTAATCTGATCATTAATATAAAAAGACCATTTGTATTTATCCTTCCGGCCGATATTGGCCGGCGGCGTATAATTATCATGATAAAAGTCGAAAGGACCGTCGGCATAGGTATCGCGATTACCGTCCAAAGAATTGATAGCGGCATCGACAATCCCATTTAGCGCGCTTAAGTTAGCGGTCGGGTAATTTTTTCCGTCAGGATTCTGGCAAGTCTTATAGTTGTAGGGCGTAGCCTGACAGGACCGGAAGGGACTATAGGCCAAACAATCAGCATCACTGCTACAGGTCTTCAGGTCAGCCGCCATGAGTTCAACTACCAAATGGCTATTAGCCGGAAGACAATAAATCTTTTCACCGCAACCGTTTACCCCGCACTCTCGATCAGAGATGAACTCGACTGTCCGGTAATTATTACTGACGGCAAACTTTCCGCCCAAATAATTGCCCACGCAAGAACTGCTCTCGCATTTATAAGAACGACAGTCACTGGGAGCGCTGCAAACGGCGCCGGCCGGACTGCTGGTAGCACGCGCATTAACCACTCGAATATAGTTGGCCACTTCGGCAGCCGTGCCCGAAACGGTCAAAGGATTGATGGGCTCGTTAAAATTCAGCTGGATAGCCGAGTTCATCGGCCGATCTTGCTTATCCCTTGGTTCATTGATTTCCTCACGATCGCGTCCGCCGCTGAGCGGCTGGATGGCTAGAGCGGCAGTAGCCGTCGTGCTCAATTGGATGCTATTACCACTCGCGCCGGCAACCTTCGCTGTCACGTCGATACGGTCGGCCTCCCTCTCAACCTCGATAGCGGGATGGCCACTCAGTTTGGCCTGGATATTGGCGGCTTGGACAGCCGAATCACAAACGGCCGGCACCCGGATATTATTGTATAGGTTGTCTCCCGCAAAGACATATACCTCTTCGTTCACGCTGAGCGTATCGGCCAAGCGTTCCGGTACAATATTGATTGTCCAGAGACTACCTTCCGGATGGCTGGTAGCGGTCAAATCGAAATAATGAGGAAAATTTACCCGGCCAGCGGTATCAAAATCGGCCAAACCGAGCAGATTATTGTTACTGTCAAAAAGTTGCGCCTTATCCGGCGCTCCGGCTGGCACAGAAACAAAAAATTTATTAAGCGTTCCCTTATAATCCAGGTTGACGATGGCTCCGGCCGGAACGACGTTAACTACTTGGGCAGCAGCATAAGTGCTAGGACAAGAGTCAACAGTAATCCGACCGCTCGCCGCAACCGCTTGGATAACCTGCTGGGTGATATCTTCTTCGTTATCCGGTAGAGGGAAGATGCCATTAAGCGAAACGAGCGGCGGCTCCAAATCAAGAGTATTGGTTACCATAAAATCCCATTCCGCCAGATCAGAGCTGCAATTTTTGAACATCGAGTTACCATCTATCTTCCGCAATTGGTCCGATAACTTAACACTATACTGCGTGTCTCCGTTGACCGATCCCAGATGGTCGACTGGGGTCAAAACTAATATCTTGTTACCACTCGCGATGCTAACCAAGACCTCGGTCACGTTGCCGCTGGGGCTGGGACAAGAAGTTGCGCCGCAGGCGTCACCGAGCTCCGTCCGAAACAGACGGATAGAGAGTGGATTAATCCGATTACAGGTAGCGTTATCGCAGGCGCAGGCCGCGCCCGCTCCATTTATACAAACCGTATCTAGCTTCATCTCTTCTTTGAAAGTAACCATGATAGCCGTATTGCGCGGGACACCGCTTTGTCCCGGCGCCGGATAAGCGCCTTCGACGCTACAGGCACCGAAAGCTCCCAAACCGGGCGTGATTAACGGGCCGCCGCCGGGCGGAACCTCCGGAACTGTATAACCGCCGACCGCCCCGCTCAAACGGGTAATAATGAAAGTGGCAATGGCCCAAGACGACAGAATTATAACTAATCCGATTACTCCGTTACGGAGTATCGCTTTGGCTTGAGACACCTTCTCTTCTTCTCCGCCGGAAGTCATCCACAAGAAACCGGCGTACATGATCATGATGATGGCGATGGCACCGATAAAACTCAAGGCAATCTGAATAATGCGGCCGACAATAAGGCGCGGATCCCCTGAACTCAGAGATCCGCCCAAACCGTTATTCACGGCGTTTATTCCGAAATCCTGCGCCCAGGCAAAATCAGCCGCTAACGTAGCGACTGCCAGACCGAAACCAAAAACAGATAACCAGACAAATAATTTTGTTTTTTTTGTCATGGAAATAGAACGGCGCAATTTTTTAAATAGGCTCGTCTATGTTATAATATTATGTCACGAAGCGACACTAATATTATAGCATAGAGACAGTTAGTATGACCATAGACCGAGTGATAAAAAAATTCCAGGAAAGCCATCCTGACGTTGATACCACCACTCTCGCCTTGGCGTACGAGCTGGCCTCGGACGGACACGCTGGACAGCTCCGGAAAAATGGCGATCCTTACATTCAGCACCCCCTGCATACCGCCTATCTCTTGACGGAAATTAAGGCTGACCTCGCTACGGTGGCCGCCGGCCTGCTACACGACGTGCCGGAAGACACCCGTCACACTCTTGAAGAGATACAGATCCTCTTCGGACCGGAAGTCGCCAGTCTGGTCGAAGGCGTCACAAAGCTGGGAAAGATCAAATATCGCGGCATCGAACGCTACCGCGAAAATCTCAAAAAAATGTTCTTGGCCATGGCCAGCGATCTACGCGTCATCTTTATAAAATTCTGTGACCGCCTGAATAATCTCCGGACTTTAGAGAACTTACCGCCGGACAAGCAGAAACGAATTGCCCGCGAAACTTTAGAGATCTACGCGCCGATCGCCGGCCTGCTCGGGATCGCGCGCCTTAAATGGCAGATGGAGGATATCTGTTTCAAGGTTCTCTATCCAGACGAGTATCACGAGATCGAATATAAATACGAAGTAGAGAAGAAGGTGGAGAGGAATCGCTTCTTCCAGAAAGTCAAAGGCATCCTGACTCCCAAGCTGGAGGAGGCCAATATTACCGAATACGATATCGAAGTCCGTTTCAAGCACCTCTACAGCATCTTTTCCAAGATGCAGAAGAAAGATAGGGAATTCGAAGAAATATACGATGTCTTCGCACTTCGCCTCATCGTCCCGACAATCGACGATTGTTATAAGGCGCTCGGAGTAATCCACGCCCTCTGGAAGCCGAAACCGAACAGATTCAAAGATTACATCGCCGTACCTAAACCCAATGGATACCGCTCCCTCCATACGACCATCCTCGGACCTGAAGGTAAGGCAACGGAATTTCAAATCCGGACTTGGGAGATGCACGAAGAGAGCCTCTACGGTCTACCGGCCCATTGGCATTACAAGAGCCAGGATAACCTGGCCGAATACCAGCCTCCCTCTTGGGTAAACGAGATCATTGAAATCCAAAAAGAGATCACTAATACAACGGAATTCGTAAAAAATATCAAGCTCGATATATTCCGCGATCGCATCTTTGTTTTCTCGACCAAAGGCGACGTTTTCGAACTCCCGGAAAGCGCCACCCCAGTCGACTTCGCTTATGCCGTGCATACCGACATCGGCAATAAGGCGGCCGGCGTAATCATCAACGATAAGCTGGGGCGCCTGGACCAAAAACTCCAAAACGGCGACTTCGTCGAGATCATCATGGAAAAAAAACGCCCCTATCCAAATCGCGACTGGCTTAAATTTGTCCGCACCAAGCGGGCCCGCGACAAAATAAAACAGTACGGCAAGAAGCCTACCCTTGATACCCTGAAAAAATTTATTCCCGGCATACATAAATGACGGGCTAACAATGGATGACAAAAAACCGCCCCAAAGGGCGGTTTTTATAAGCTTCTTTTACTTACGGCCTCTGGTTGCTCTCTGGCAGTTTGCCGGTCTTGCGCAGATATTCGTTTTTCTTGCGCAGGTCCAGACCGATGAGCGCATGCTTCTTCTGCAGGCGTTTAGTTACTTTCGTTTCCCGGTGCTGTTTTGCCCGCGCTTTGTCCAAACGTTTGGAGTTCTTCAAGCCTTTCTTAAACTTACGCAAAAAACTCTCGAAACTTTCGCCGGGCTTCCTCTTAAAGTCAGCCATATATCCCACCCTCCTTCCTATTATTCCATTTTTTTTCGACCAGTTTATCTTTGCGAGACAATCTTTCTTTTATCTTCTTATAAACTACCGTCTCCTGGGCGCCTGAGTCCATATCGCGCATTAGGATAGTCCCATCCATAATTTCTTTGCGTCCCAGGATCAGACTGGTCTTGGCTCTTAAGCCAACCGCTTCCTCAAGCTGCAATTTTAGGCTATCCGAAGCGAACGATTGACGGACGTTGAAACCCGCTTGACGCAAATCTTCAAACAGCTGCAAGGATTTAATCTTCGCTTGATCACCAAGCTGGGCGACGAACACCAAATCGGTTTCCGCCGGTCCCGCCAGAAGCGTCCTGTCTTTGATACGCGACAAAGTCCGCTCGAGCCCAATCGCCAAGCCGAAAGCCGGCGTCGCCGGTCCGCCCATATTTTCCACCAGCGAATCATAGCGCCCCCCTCCGCCCAGAGCTGTTTTACCGATTATTGTTCCCTCTTCAGAGACAGGCCAAAACTCAAAAACGGTGTCATTATAATAATTAAGGCCCCGAACGAGATAGGGGTTAAAATTATAATTGATATTCAAATCGTCAAGCGATTCGAGAGTCTTGGCGAAGTGCTCGCGGCTTTCCACCGACAAATGGTCGGCGATCTGCGGCGCTTCGGCGCGTTCTTTCACGCACTCTTCCTCCTGGCAGTCCAAAAGGCTCAGGCAATTCTTGCCGATATTATTCTTGCAGACATGGCAGAGTCTCGAACGCCGTCCGCGTTCCTTATAAAATGACAGGAGCTTGGCGCAATACTCACGGCGGTTCTCCGCCGTTCCCAGGCTATTTATCTGGACCTGCGCCTTTATCTCAAAGCGGGCAAAAAAATTATGACAGGCGACGATCAACAGAGCTTCGGTCAGGGGTTTGGCGTCCCCGATCACTTCCAGGTTCAACTGGGTAGATTCGCGATAATGGCCGGTCTGCAGCTTCTCGCGCCGGAAAATGGGGCCGAGGCTGTAAAGACGGGCGCTCTGTCCTCCTTCGCTAAGATTATTTTCCAAATAGGAACGGACGAGGCTCTGGGTCATTTCGGGTCGAAGGATGACTCGTTCGCTCTTCTCGTTTTCCAAGAAATAGAATTCCTTTTCCGTATTCTTGCGCGTTGATTTCTTAAACAACTCATAGCTTTCCAAGATCGGCGTCTTGGCCGGAGCAAAACCGTACAGCTGGGCAAAAAGCCGCGCCTGATGCTGCAAGGCTTCGAAGTGACGCCCATCCTGGGTCAGCCAGTCTTTCATACCCAACAGACGAGCCGGGGTCTTATCCGTCCGGCGCTCGTTCTTCTTGGCTAGTTCGATGGAGGTTTTTTTTCTTCTCGGCATAACGCTTATCCTAAAAAGGCATTAATTATTATATTGAGGCCAATAACTTCCGTCAAAGACGGTCACACGATCGAAAGGCCAACCGCGCAAGAGCACTTTACCGGTTATAAAATTACGACTGACCGGTCCGAAACTACGAGAATCTTTAGAAGCATTACGATTAT
>Ga0265297_10003342_pt1 | contig 29352 bp, 29 predicted proteins | sample Munlanlwell13791_FD_192502 | JGI IMG/M metagenome (GOLD analysis project Ga0265297, IMG submission 192502) | Leachate microbial communities from a municipal landfill in Southern Ontario, Canada - Leachate well 137-91 | ecosystem: Engineered > Solid waste > Landfill > Unclassified | place...
GCCGCACGTCCGCAACCAAAGAACCGTCTTGCCGTGCGACCAGGATATGTTCATGGAGGCCGACCAGGCTGACGATGACTTCTTCAATCCGACTGTCCAGTTTGCGGGTTTCGCTGTCAACCCTACGCAACAAATCGATTTTCTGCTGATCCGCCAGCGATTTTAACGGGTTTTGCGTCGCGTAATAGTTCGGCCTTCCGGCCGCCTTTGTGGCGACCTTGCAATGCAGCGGTTCCGCGTCCTGTCCCTGCCGAACGATGGCTTTGACATTATTGGCCGCTTCCAGCAGCACCGGCAGTTCAATCCGGTCGCTGTAGGCAAAGCCGGTTTTTTCGCCGAATACCGCGCGCACTCCGGCACCCTGCTCGATATTGTGGCTGCCTTCCTTAATGATGCCGCCTTCCATGACCCAAGATTCAAAATGGCTGGATTGAAAGTAAATATCCGCCGCATCAACCGGCGAACTGAGCAACCGGCCCATAATCTTTTCAATATCGCCATCCTGTATGCCGGTCGGCATTAAGATGGCTTGTCTTGCAAGGTTTAGTATTTCCATCAACAAATCAATAATAGGGATTTAAGGTAAAAGGCAAAGGGCTAAAGGCAAAAGACGAAAGGTGCAAGACGATATTTTTCGCCATTTGCCCTTTGCCTTTCGCCTTTCGCCTCCATCATTCTTCTTCGAGCTTATCGCGCAGCGTCTTAAACAGTGACTGCATCAAGTCTTCCGGGCCTTCTTCCGTGGTTTCCGGCGCACCATCCTTGGCCGCCGCGCTGCTTTGTTCGGTAGCATGGGCTACCGTTGCGGTCACCGTTGTTTCGGTGCCTTCCTGCTTTACGGTCAACAAATAGGTGGTTTTATCGCTACCGAAGAGGGAGCTCGCCTTGGCAAAGAAACCGGAAGTATCCGCTTCATCTTGCTCTCGTGTCACATAATAAAGCCCCTTGTCGCGCTCATGATCGGTGATTTTGACGCCGCTTTGCTTCAGAGCCCGCTTTAAGGTGGACCAAGCGTCATCAAAAGACTGTTTGATCGTCAGCTGCGTTGGCGTACTCTGGTAAACATCCGAACCTAAGCCCGTTTTGTCTTTTTTCTTCGGAATCGAGCTGGTATCGACAACACGCTGCTCCCTGGTCGGACTGCTGGCCACCGTTGGCGGACGCTCAAGGGCTTCGGTGTCGCGGTAGCGACTTTCTTCCGTGGTCCCGCAAGAAACTAAAAAACCGGTCAACAATAAACTTTTAACTATGACGCGCATATTATTCACTAAAAAAAACGACGATGGCTCAACGCCGGAAATGCGCCCCGCACTTTTTCCAGGCGTTCCAGTTCTATTTCAGCGGAGACAAAGCCGCCGCCCGTTTTGTAGCAATCCTGCACCACACCCCACGGATCGATAATCATGCTGTGTCCGAAAGTTTTACGTCCGTTAATATGAAAGCCGCCCTGATTCGGCGCAATCACATAACACAGATTTTCCACCGCGCGGGCGCGCAACAGCACTTCCCAATGAGCGGCGCCTGTTTCCGCGGTAAAGGCTGACGGGATAACCAGTATTTCCATGCCCATCTTGCGGAAAAATTCGGGAAAGCGCAGATCGTAACAGACCGCGATACCCAGCCTGCCGAAAGGCGTGTCGATCACCACCGAGTCGGTACCCGGCTCAATAGAATCGGATTCGCGGTAAACTTCATCACTGTCGGGAACGCAGACATCGAACAAATGCACTTTATCGTAACGTGCGACCCGCTCGCCCTGATCGTTATAAACCAGGCAAGCCGCCCGCACTTTATTGCTGTCGTTGCCCACGATCGGAATGGTGCCTCCGACCACCCAGACCCCGTATTTTTTGGCGACCGACGCCAAAAAGCTCTGGATAGGTCCTGAACCGTCGACTTCTTTCGCTTTGATTTTGTCCAATTCATGGTCGCCCATCAGCGCAAAATTTTCCGGCAAAGCCACCAGCTTCGCTCCCGCTTTGGCCGCTTCCGCGATAAGCTTGCCGGCTTCCAGCAAATTGGCGCTGATATTGGGACTTGACGCCATTTGTATGGCCGCACATCTACTCATATTGCTCTCTCTTAAATTTATGACTGCTCAGCAGATACAATTTTTATATAGGGAACACGGATAACACTGGTTAAACGGATTTCTAAAAAGCTGAAGCCAAGTGTTTTATCTGGATAATTCTATCAGTGTTTATCAGTCAAATCCGCGTCACCCGTATTCTGTTTTTCTAACTGCTGCGTGGTTTCTTCTTTTCCTATCCATGGAAAGTCGGTAATGCCGTTCCAGGTTTTCTGTAACAATCCGTCGTTTTTATGCATCGGAATGATTTCCGCCTTGTCCCACGCGCCCTTTACCAGATACTGGGAACCAAAGAAAAATCCCTCCTGATCTTTGCCCGTCAGCGACCGCCCGACCAGGGCCGCCACTTTGCCCATAATTGTACCAGCAATAGGCACGGCCTCTGCACTTTTAGGTGTGACATCGACAATGTGATCAACGGTTTGGCTAACAAGATCGGTGTCCCCGTTAATCGCGATTTTTGCGGGAACGGCGTCGACAACCAAGTCATGGGTTGACGCAATCCCGCGAGCCAAATCGAAATGCCCCTTGATGCTGTTGAACGTCAAGCCTTCCTCATAAATGTCGCTAAAATCAAGCTGCGCCCGTTTTATCCACTGCGCCAGCGCCAACATGCCCAGCACCCGGCCGAAGCCGGGCTCGATGCTTAAAATGCGTCCGTTTTTAAGGTTAACATCCACTTCGCCTTTCAGCTCCGCCAGCGAGAATTGATACGGCGCGGCGTTCCAGTTGGCGGAAAAATCAACGGACGCTTCGGTTTCGGTCAGATCCTGGGTAATGCCGAGCTTTGCCAGCAGCCGCCCTGCGCGCGGTACATCCAAATGGCCTTGGGTGTGCGTTACCGATTGCCCGCCGCTTGCCGTCCAATCGCCCGAAAAAACCAGTTTTTGCTCTTCTCCCGCCAGCTGAACATTCGTGAACCCCATGCCGCCGGGTATACGCTCGGTTTCCAATGACAACCGCCCCAAGTCGACCGAGCGCCATAGCGTTTTATTGCTGGTGATCGTCAATAACGGCACCAGTTCCGGCGATAACGCCTTGAGGGGCGAAGATAAATCCGCCAGGATCGGCTTTGCTCCCGGAGCGCCCGAAGGAACAGCACGGGCGAAATCTTTCGCGCCTATTTGCTTTAATGCCGAAAGATCCAGCAACGCCATGTCCAGACTGATTCTGTCCGTGCTTTTGAAGTCGGCGGGAATCAGGACTTTTCCTTTTGCAAATGATCCTGCGAGGGCTCCGTCCCAATACTTGTCATTGTGCTTCAAGACCAGATCGAAAAGGCCTATATCGGTTTTCTTCCACAATGCATGATCGCTATGAATCTTCAGTTCGGTAACACCGTCCCCCGCGCCCTGGGCGGCAGCCAGCGCCAACCAATCCTGCAAAGCCAAACGGTCGCGGTTGATCTCAAGCTTTAATCCCGCATCCTGAACCTGGGCGACTTCGCCATTTCCCACCAGCACATGCCCCGAATAAAGGGTCTTTTGTTTGGTATCCAACTGCAACGCCGCTTTCAGCTTATTGTCGTAATTAAGTTGCAACGGCAATAACTGTTTATCGTTTAAGCTAAATATCAACGACAACGGTGTTTTCTGCTCCCGTGTTTTAGCCAATGACTCCGGCAAATCCAAGGATACGCCGGACAGCATCGACTCCACAAACACTTCCGCCGCAGCCCCACCGTATGGCAGCCCCAGCTTTAACAGGTAATCCGTCTCCCCGTCGGCGATGCTCCACCAGGGCATGTCAAATTGCGCCTGTAGGTCGTCAATCCCGACCTCCCCCTCCACGTTAACGGTGGTTTGAACATCCGAACTTTTAATGTTGAATTGTACCGGATGTCCCAAGGCCACAGCTTTAATGGTGTCGCTATAAACACCCTGCTCATTGAACTTGAGCTCGCCGTTCATTTTACTGACAGGCAAATCCAGGGATTTCACCGTCAGTCGGGCGTCTTTCAATTGCGCCGTTCCATCGACTTTGGTCGGCGCACCGTCGGTTAATGGAATTTTAAGATCCAGCGCTATTTGGGTATTTCCTTGAGGAATAATGGCTTCCAGCAGCGAATCCACCGGCGAACTCAACGGCGTTTGCTGCATATAAGCCAGCACCTGAGCTATACCTCCTTCTGCCTCGCCCTTGATCAGCAATTGCTTGCTCTTATTCAGCGACGGAATGGCGACTTCGGCTTGCTTAATAGACACATCGCCGGATTGCCCTTGCAGGACATTAACCGTGAGGCCGCCCTGCGAGAACATGACTTCCGCATTCATGCCGGTTATATCGGGCCATTCCGAATCGAACGACAAGTCGAACTGCTCGCCATTAAATACCCCCTCAAAAACGCCCGGCGCGTCGGTAAACGGAAAATCCTTAAGGTTGCCGTAAACCAGCAAGCCGCCGTTGGTCATCCTGCCGCTGACGAATGCGCGGTCCAGCCAGGCAACGACTTCTTCATCCATAATGCCGACCGGTAAATAATGCTTGACCTCGCTGGCGTCCTCACCGGTAAATGCAGTTTGCAGATCCATAAACACGGGCTTGCCGGCTTCGGGAATGTCGACGCGGAACCGGGTTTTGCTCTGGAAGCTCATCGAGTCCAATTCAATTGATGGACTGGACACAGACCAGACATGTTCCGCCTGCCGCCAATCTAATGTCCCTTGAAGCCGGTTGACCGGTAAAGCTTCGCGGAACAGGTCCGGCCCTGTTAACCACGCATCTTTAGTCGCAAGGGTAATAGAGCCCTGCTTTTCGCTGCCCTTGATCCCGCCGGTCAAATTCTCTATGCCGGGAACGGACGACAGCGACGCGACACCGATATTGGCAAACCTGCCGTTCAGCGCCACCGATTTTGTATCCAGGTCGGCAAACAGGGAGAAATTTTCCAACGATCCTTTCAACCGGGCTTTTGCCAATGCTTCAGCCTGCTCGCCCGGCAAGGGCGCGAAAAACTGCGCCAGCTCGGACGCTTCCTGCAAGTCCAGCCGTTCGACAAACAACGCTATTTTATGCAAAGCGCTATCGTCCATAGGTTGTCCGGCAACGCTGAATACCGCGGAAGGCCATTTTTTAACGTCGTCTTTGGCGCTGTCCTGGGTTTCCAGAGCAAAATCGCTTACATCGAGCCGCCACGAATTGCTCGCCCCCGTGGGGAAATCATTCATTCCCCAGTGAAGCCGGGTTTCCAGCTGTTTGACCTTAAATTCCGGCTTTCCCTGCCGGACCAGTTTCATCTGTTGAATTTGCGCCGCTATATCCATCGACGCCAACTGCGATTGCCGCCAATCGGCCCAGATTTTAAAATCGCCGACGCCGGCATTGATATTGATTTGATCTCCGACCGAGGCCTGCCCTAACGCAGCCAACTCAGGCAAGTTGACGGACTTTCCGTCTATATAAATGCGCCCCTGAATGGTCGATGGTTCGAACACATTGCCTGCAAAATCCATCGATACCCTTAAAGTATCGCCGACTTTTTCCGGCAACTTCGTCAACATATTCAACCGGTGCCGCTCGCCGTCATTGCGGATTGCCAAGTCCACCTGATTGAACAACAGCGGTTTACTGTGACTTGTTTCGTCCTGCCAAGTAATTTCGCTTTGCAAGACCTCGTACTTTCCTCCCTGCAACAACCACTGCGGCTGCCCATCGCTGGCTTTTAAGCCGACAATAACAACACTTCCGTCCTGCTGCCGTTTAACGGCAAGCTTGGCGCCCACCAACGTAACCCAGGACGAAGACAATAAATCCCTACTGACCAGCATATCCAGCACGCTAATACCCAGGCGTATTTCGGTAAACTGGATAGCAGGTTTCCCGTTGTCAGCAGACGCGGCGGATAAAATGGTGATGTCTTTTAACACCAGTTGGGGATTAAAACCGCGCATTTTTGCGCCCAGGCGGCCTATTGTGACCGGGGTGCCGACAAGGTCGCTGACATGACTCGCCAAATCCGACTTGTAGTGTTCAATCCCAGATAATAAAAGGCGCATACCGGTCAAGCCGATAGCTGCCGCGATCACTGACCAGAAAATGAGGTGCCGGGTGGCGCGCTTAATATGATGAATCACAAAGGCAGGCGAAAGGTAAAGGGTTCATAACTAAAGATTCAAGGCTAAAAAGGCATTTAATGTCTCGCGGGCTTTGCCGCTATCTTTCGCCCTTCGCCTTGCGCCTTTCGTCTCAAAGAAGAACCACATCATACTGCTCCTGGTTGTATTCAGCCTCGGCCCTGAACTTGATGCGCACGCCCAAAAAGACCTCCAATTCGGCCAGCATATCCGCTTCCTCATCCAGCAACATTTCCACAACTTCATTGGACGCCAGCACCAGTATCTTCTTGACTTTGTACTGCCGAACTTCGCGAATAATTTCCCGGAATATTTCCAGGCACATGGATTCGGCGGTCTTCAACACGCCCCGGCCTCCGCAAGCGCTGCACGGCTCGCAAAGTATGTGCTCCAGACTTTCACGGGTTCTTTTGCGGGTCATTTCCACCAGCCCCAACACCGATACTTCGGTGATGTTGGTCTTCGCGTGGTCTTTTTCAAGATGCCGCTCGAAGGCTTGCAAAACCTGTTTTTTATGATCCTCGCTTTGCATATCGATGAAGTCGATGATGATGATGCCGCCGAGGTTTCGTAGCCTTAACTGCCTGGAAATCGTCTGCGCCGCTTCAAGATTGGTTTTAAAAATAGTCTCTTCCAGGTTGCGGCCGCCGACGTAGCCGCCGGTATTCACGTCGACCGTGGTCATCGATTCGGTCTGGTCGAACACCAGATGCCCGCCCGATTTCAGGTTGACTTTGCGGTCCAGCGCTTTTTGAATTTCGTCTTCGACGCTGTAAATGTCGAACACCGGACACTCGCCGGTGTAATGCTCGATGACCGGCACGATTTCCGGCGCAAAAATTTCCGCAAATTCAACCAAACGTTGATAGGTTTCCCTTGAATCGACCCGGACTCTTTCTATACCCTCCCGGTACAGGTCCCTTAAAGTCCTGATGCTCAGCGGCAAATCCTTATGGATAAACTGTTTGGGCTTGGCGCCGGCGATTTTGGCGGCTATCGACTCCCACAATTTCAATAAAAACGTCATATCGGCAATCAATACCGTCTCGCCCACGCATTCCGCCGCGGTTCTTGCGATAAAGCCGCCGCATTGATGTTCCTGCCTGAAAGCCTCAAGACACGCTCTTAACCGAGCCCGTTCCATCTCGCATTCAATCCGCTGGGATACGCCGGAATTGTGCGCATAAGGCATATAGACCTGATACCGCGACGGAATCGATATTTCCGTGGTTAAGCGTGCGCCTTTGCTGCCCAACGGATCTTTGACCACCTGCACGATAATATGCTGGCCTTCATGCAGATAATGCTCGATGTTTTCCGAACCTTTTTTTTCCAGATCCTTCGCGCACAAATCGGAAAGGTGCAAGAAAGCCGCCCTGGGCAGGCCAATATCGACAAAAGCGGCTTGCATGCCCGGTAAAACCCGGCACACTTCACCTTTATAAATATTGCCGACCAAGCCCCGCTGCCGGGTCCGCTCAATGATCAATTCCTGCAGAACGCCGTTTTCAATAACCGCCACACGCGTCTCCGGCGGAGTCACGTTGATTAAAATTTCTTCACTCATTTGAAAACCCTATGCCTTGCCGGGATAAAAGTTCCGCAGTCTCAAACAGCGGCAAACCGACCACGCCGGAAAAACTGCCGCGTATCGATTCCACGAATACACCGCCCAAGCCTTGAATTGCATAACTGCCGGCTTTATCGGCCGGTTCGCCGCTTCGCCAGTAGGCCGCTATTTCGCTTTCCGCCAACGGCCTGAACCTCACCTCGGTAATGCTGACCGCCTGACCGTGCTCCCGCCCCCTCAGCGAAACAGCGCTGTATACCCGATGCATTTTACCGGACAACTGCCTTAACATGGCAAGCGCGTCCTCGCGGTCTTTGGGCTTGCCCATAATCAGGCCGTCCAAAACCACGGCGGTATCCGCAGCCAGGATCGGCAAACTGCCGCCCAGCTGTGCAACACATGCGGCAGATTTTTCGGCGGCCAGCCGCCGCACATAGTCCAACGGGGTTTCGTTGGGCAACGGCGTCTCGTCAAGATCGACCGGATTGATGCGATAAGTCACCTTAATCTGATCGAGCAATTCCCTGCGCCGGGGAGAGGCTGAGGCGAGAATAATCTGTACAGTCATTAGCGGTGATAAGGATGGTTGTGGAGAATGCTCCAGGCGCGATAAAGCTGTTCGGCGACAACGATGCGCACCAGCGGATGAGGGAAAGTCAGTTTCGACAAACTCCATGATTCCCGCGCCAGCTGTTTAACCGAATCCGCCAAACCTTCCGGGCCGCCGATTAATAGCGAGACATGCTGACCGCTTTCCAGCCAGCGCTGCATCGCTTCCGCCAATTCGGGCGTCGTCCAGGTTTTTCCGGGGATGTCCAAGGTTACAATATGGGAACCTTGCGGGATAGCCGCGATCATCCGCTCCCCTTCCTCTTTGACGATCCTGGCGACATCGCTGTTCTTGGTCCGTTTGCCCGGCGCAATTTCCTTAAGCACCAGTTCGCATTCACGGGGCAGGCGTTTGGCATATTCATCGTAGCCCTGCTGCACCCAGCCCGGCATACGGTTTCCTACTGAAATCAGATTTATTTGCATGCGGTGCAGGATACAGAGAACAAGGTTTTGATGCAATGCAGCGAGCGGCTTATATCCTACCGTATTACGCCATTGAGTATCTAACTTGCTCATTCGGGTAAATCGCTTACAAAAAATTTAAGTAATCACATTATCAGCCGATATACCAAGAAGACAACACAGGAGTGAGTACCGTGAAAACTAAATATTTAAATCCAGCATTCGCCGCACCTGCTCCCAACAAGGGGGCGGCATATATATCATCCTTGGTCATAGCAGGACTGGCCGCCGGTTTATTGCTGACCGGCTGCACTGCCCCGAAAGCGCCGCCAACGATTGCATTTCTACCGAATAAAACGCTAAGCGCGACGGGTTACGGCACCGTCGAAAAAAGCGATCGGTATTCGCGTTCGCAAATTAAATTAATGGCTATGAGAGCATCCAAGATGGATGCTTATAGAAGTATGGCCGAACAGCTTACCGGCATCCAAATGCGCGGACAGACTACGGTCGCAAATGCGGAAGTCTCCCATGACAATTATCAGATTTATCTTAATGCTTACTTGCGCGGCGCAAGAGTAAAAAGAACTACGGCTATCAACAGCGACATCTACGCCGGCGACGATACGTTTGAAACGGTTGTGGAGCTTGACTTGACGCCACGATTCTACGAGTGCATTAACGGTTCCAGCGAATTGATTAATCAGTGTCTACAACAAAATCCCGGAAATCCGGCGCCCGATTTTGACTATACGCCACCACCCGCAGTATCCAGCATCAGTCCCGGCTGCAACACGGTTGACTGCTACACGTATCCAAAAACCAAGGGATTTAATCGAAAATAATCCGCGCCATGACATCGCGATTCTGTGCGTTTCTGTAGAAAAACGGTGACGGCCGGAACGCACGCTTTTAAAATTGTAACAAATAGTATCTAATGGCGATCATGCAGCAACGTCGTAACTGTTTACCGCAACAGACCGGTTTGATGAATGGCAAAAATATTACTCAAATACCTATGGATCGCATGTTTATTAACCCAATCGTGCGCTGCCGTTCAACCCCAGGCTAATCCTGATGTCAAGGTAGTCACCGCTGAAGGTCAAGCCGCTATTAATAAAAGCGCGCCTTTATTAGCCAAAAAACAGGCGTTGCAGGATGCCATCCGGCAGGCATCCATGCAAGGGTCCGTTAATGTTCACAGCCAGACTTTAATCGATCAAAATAACGTTTCGATAGACGCCGTGTCCATGCGCACCGCTGCTGCGGTGAACAACACTAAAATCCTCAAGGAATGGACTACCGATAATATCTATCATGTTATAGCCACGGTGGAGTTGTCCGCCGACAATTCCTGCTCGCCCCACTATCGCAAACGCATTATCGCAACCGGTTTCCCTTTAGCCAATCAAGGGCAAATGAGCGCTCACGAAACCCAGGATTTGCACACGGGCATTCCGCGTGAACTTAATAATCTTTTAATGGAATCAGGCAACTTTATAGTCAGTAACTCCGCCAATATCAATTTATACCCAAGACCCGACCTAGCTCCCGAATTACAAGACCGCACAGCCTATCATCCGTCAAAACTAATGCAGATAGCCGCATCGAACGGCGTGCAATTTGTACTGTCGGGCGTGATTAGGGATCTGGAAGTCGAGTCCACCGAATACATCAGCGGCGCCGGACCTTTGGCATTCGCCAGAAGTTTGGCGCGCGATGTTATAGCCAGACGCGGAATCGGTATCGATGTTTATGTGCATGACGGGTTTACCGGCGCATTAATCTTCCAGCAACGTTATGTGGACACGGTGATCGGCGATGTATGGATACCCTCATCCTATACGGTAGGCAGCGAACGCTTTAACTCGACTTCAACCGGCGAAAAAATAACTCAGATTATAGAGCAGGCAAGCAACGACATTAGCCGCGCCTTAAGCTGCTATCCCTTTACAACGCGCATCATTGAAGTCAAGGATAATCAGGTATTTATTGAGGCGGGGGCACAGGAAAGAATTAATGTCGGGGATCAACTGGTGGTCTATAGCTCAACCGGTGAGGACTTAAACGTTGACGGCGGCATGAGTTTTGTCGGCAGGGACAAGCAACCAACAGGCGTATTAACCATCATCAATATTACGCCCCGTTACGCGATAGGCAGATTGGAAGTCCCGGCCCGTGAGCTGGGCATCAGAGTTGGCGACTGGGCGAAATCCTGGTAAATAGCTTATTACAAGGCAACCTTGCTATACTGACGGCTTTAGACTATACATTTATTTTTCACATCCACCTACCCGAGTTCATTATGGAAATTAAATCAAGCTTTTTCGGCCAACAAACCATCGACCCCAACACCGTCCTCAGCTTCCCTAACGGAATCCCGGGCTTTGAAGACCAAACCCGCTTCAAGCTGTTTCATCAGGAAGGCGACAATCCACTCATTTTCTGGCTGCAATCACTGGATGATGAATCTCTGGCTTTTTCAGTTACGCAACCGTCTAACTTCAATATCAATTACAACTTTGCGTTAAACGATACCGAAGAAGCCCTTTTAGGAATTGAAGATATAGCCGACACTCTTATCCTGATAATTCTGCATAAAGACGAATCCGACCAGCCGACCATTAAAGGTTCGATCAAATCGCCGCTAGTCATTAATTGCTCTAAAAGAATCGGTTTGCAGAAAGTGCTTACCCAAGTAGAGCAAAGCATCACGCTGACTGACACCAGCAATGAAATCAATGTTTCTGAAAGCGTATAGAGCGGCATAATGAATGCCACCTCAAAAAAGTGCGGCAGCTGATTTTTAGCGGCGGACTTAAACAGCTATATGACTGCCGCTTTTTAGCGGCAGTTTTGTAATATGTAGAATCCAGGGCATTAAGCGGGACACTCAAAAACCTCGACACGAACGCTCCGCCTTTGATTCATGCGTTGGGATTGCCCGAAAAAATAGGCTATCAAGCAGAAGCGGCTTGAACGGGAATGGAACTGGCTGAACGCTGAACCTGATTTTTTTCATTGAAATAAACCAGGGTGGGCTTATGATTTTCCGCTTCCTGTTGATCCAATATTGCAAATGCGCAAACAATAATCAGGTCGCCGGGGCACGCCAGACGGGCGGCGGCGCCGTTAACAGAGAACAACCCTGATCCTTCTTCCGCACGAATGGCATAAGTCGTAAAACGCGCGCCATTGTTGATGTTGTAAATCTGTATCTGCTCGTATTCCCTAATACCAGACAAGTCGAGAATATTGCCGTCAATCGCACAAGAACCCTCATAACCCAATTCCGAATGAGTCACCGTGGCCCTATGTAATTTCGCTTTAAGCATCGTGATTTGCATAATAAAAAACTATATAAATACCTTTGAGAACCGCGCATTATCCATTAATAGCAACAATGCATCAACTTTTAGCATTTTCCAAACCCTACAAATCCTGCTATGGCTTATCTGGAAAAATAAATATTATCGATTAGCCGGGTTTTGCCTAAGCGCGCCGCCGTCAACAAAACCAGCTCCTTATCATCTACGTCTGCTTTTTTTAAATCGCTCGCTCTGCACACGCTAAAATAATCCGGCTGAAAACCGGATTCCTGCAAAAACAGCAACGCCCTGCTCTCTATTTCCTGATCAGACAAATGCCCAGCTAAAACAGCATTACGCGCATCACACAAGGTTTGATACAGTTTTGAGGCGACAGCTTTTTCCTCTACGGTTAAATAACCGTTTCTGGAGCTCATTGCCAAGCCGCTTGCTTCGCGGACTGTATCTACTCCGATTATTTCAACAGGAATATTCAGATCCCTGACCATCGTCCGTATCACCGTCAACTGCTGAAAATCTTTTAATCCGAATAAAGCGACATCCGGTTGCACGATGTTGAATAATTTACAAACAACTGTCGCAACCCCGTCAAAATGCCCCGGCCTGAACGCGCCGCAATACTGTTCAGATAAGCCGCTTACCGATACAACGGTTTTGGCATCCGGCGCATAAATCTCTGAAACAGCCGGTTGAAACAACAAATCCGCGCCGGCGGCATTAAGCTTTTCCTGATCTTCACGTTCGGTACGGGGATAAGTCTCAAAATCCTCGCCGACGCCAAACTGGGTAGGGTTGACAAAAATACTGACGACCACCCGGTCCGCTTTGTTTTTGGCCTCGTTGACCAGCGCCAGGTGCCCCGCATGCAGATTACCCATCGTCGGCACCAATGCAACGCTCTGTCCCAGTGCTCGCCACGCCCCAACGGCATCGCGTAATTCTGATATGGCATTAACTATGTGCATAAACCTTAAAAACTATGTTCAGTCGCTGGAAACAGGGACTGCTTGACCGCCTGATGATAGGCATTAATCGCTTCCTCGATATTCGCTGCGCCGCTCATGAAATTCCTGGAAAATCGCGGACGCTTGACGGTACCGATATTGAGCATGTCATAAAGCACCAACACCTGTGCGTCGCAGTCGACACCGGCGCCGATACCTATCACAGGAATCGTTAACTGCGAGCTGATTTCTTTAGCCAAGACCGCTGGAACACACTCCAGCAGCAGCAGTCCCGCACCCGCTTGCTGCAATTGATGGGCATCAACCAGCATTTTTTCGGCAGCTGCGCGATCCTTGCCCTGAACCTTATAACGGCCCAATTGGTTAATCGATTGCGGCAGCAAACCCAAATGCCCGCAGACCGGAATGCCCTGATCGACCAGAAAACTGACGCAGTCGATTCTAGGCCCTTCCAGCTTAACCATTTGAGCGCCGCCAAGCTGCATTAATTTGGCCGCATTTTTGGCTGCAATAACCGGTGTGCTATAACTCATGAACGGCAGATCGGCGATAATAAATGCTCGCTGCCTGGCATTGCTGACGCACCGAGTATGATAAACCATGTCCCTGACGGTGACCGGGAGCGTGGTCGCATGGCCCTGTATAACCATGCCCAACGAATCCCCGACCAGCATCATATCGACGCCGACCTTGTCGATTAATGCGCTAAAACCTGCATCGTAAGCCGTTAAGCACGAGATTTTCTCGCCGCGTTGTTTCATCGCGGCCAGATCGATAATTGACAGCGGCTTTAGCGTAGCAGGGGAAGAATATGAGTTCATTTTTTTCAGAGGGATGCAGACTTTACTACGGCAGAGGAATTAATCCAACCGCTTCAGTCCGTTCAAGGGACACTTGGCAAGCAAATCGGCAATATCGCCTTTCCCCGGCACTCGTAATTGCGGAGCAATTTCATACAAGGGGTACAAAACAAAAGCCCTTTCGGCAATACCGACATGAGGTACTGTCAAATCAGGCAACTCAATAGTCCGATCGCCGTAGATCAACATATCCAGATCCAGCGTTCTTGCCCCCCAACGCTCAGCTTTTCTTACCCGGCCCTGATCGTTTTCTATATGTTGCAGACAACGCAACAACTCGATGGGAGGCAAGCGCGTTTCGATGCACATCACCGCATTAACGTAATCGGGCTGATCTTGCGGTCCCATAGGAGCGCTATGATACAAACTGGAAAATGCCAGCTCCTTAACCCCGTCTATTTGCGTGATTGCCGTGCGCGCTGATTTTATTTGCTCGGCAGGGTTGGCAAGGTTACTGCCCAAACCTATATAAACGGCGACCGAGTCAGTTTCTGGATTTTTCATAGGTATCAAATACGTTAAGACTCTGTTTTGGGCACACTATCTTTAGCTTTCTTATGATAGCTACGTTTACGTCCTGCCTTGCTGTTTTGGCCACGGCGCGGCGGCTGAGTCATTTTTCTTTGCTCATTTTCATCGGCATTCTGATACCGGGTCCACCACTCGGCCAGCTCAGGATCGACGCCCCCTGTCTCGGCGCGCAGCAACAAAAAGTCATAACCGGCTCTAAAGCGCGGATGCCCGATCAAGCGGCTGGGTTTGGAACCGATACGCGCGTTAAATTTGGGCTGTAAGCTCCAAACCTCGCGCATAGCCATGCTGATATGACGCGGAAGCGCCGTACTCCTGATCTGTCTGGCAATAACTTCGCTGGCCGCATCCTGGTAGGCAATAACTTCAATCTCGCCTTGCGCCATTTTTGCTTTGGCCAGTATCCGCACAGGCTCCCACAAAAAGGCCGCCAATAAGAAGTAAGCCGTAACCGTTTTTCCCTCGGCTATCCTGTTATCCGAATTTTCCAGTGCCTTAATCAACAACAAGCGGGGAAAGCCGTCTTCTTCAAACGCCAAACTGTTTTCCGTGGCGGGAAACAGCACTTGAAAAAGACCGTAGTGCCTGAGCACTTCAAAAGTTTGCAACGCATAGCCGGATAAAAACAACTTGATTGCCTCATCGTATAGACGGGCGGATGGTATGTCGGCCAGTAGCTGGACGTCGTTGTGTATCGCTTTTTCGCATTCAGGATCCAGTTTAAAGCCGAGTTTAACGGCAAAACGCACCGCCCTTAACATGCGCACCGGATCCTCACGAAAGCGCATTTCGGGATCGCCGATAAGTCTGAGCATCCCGGCTTTATGATCAGCCATGCCGCCGACATAATCCACCACCGAAAAATCCTTGATATTGTAATAGAGTGCATTAACGGTAAAATCCCTGCGCCAAACATCTTCTTCAATCGTACCGTAGACATTATCCCTCAATAAGCGTCCTTCCTTGTTGAGTACCTGCTTGTCGTTTTGCTCTTCTCCCGCGCCCCGAAAAGTCGCAACTTCAATAATTTCCCGGCCAAAATGCACATGCGCCAGACGAAACCTGCGCCCGATTAACCGGCAATTGCGGAATACTTTTCTGACTTGATCAGGGTCGGCATTGGTGACAACATCAAAATCCTTGGGCTCCCGCCCCAACAGCAAATCGCGCACACAACCGCCGACCAGATAAGCATCGAAGCCCTCTTTTTGCAGCCGATACAGAACCTTCAGCGCGTTTTCACTGATCTGGGATCGTGAAATATTATGTTCCGCACGCGAATACACTTTGACTTGTCCAGCAACCGGTACAGTCTCGTTTCTGGCTACGCCAATAATTTTTTTAAAGAAGTTTAAAATAGTCTTTACACCCTGTTTATTTTTCTAATTATTTTTGATTATATCATTGCTAATGAATTCTAACCCAATCCGCAAGTTTCTTTTACATTCCCCTTTTGAATGGAGTAGAATCAGCACTCTGATTTTTACGAGTAACCAATTAAAACATATTGCACACGCCAGATAAAAAAAATCAGACCACCATTTTTTAAACACTCGCACAAACATTAGCGTGCTTGACTGGAATTTGTTATGTTCAAAAAGATTCTTAATAGCTTAATTGACCAACCTTTGTTAACCAGCCTTTTTGCAACAGATTTTTTCATTCTTCTGTTTCATAGACCGCCGTTTTTATTTTCCCTGTTAATGCTGGGAGCGCTAATGGCGATGTGCATGTATTTTGGTCAAAAATTAGCCTTATTTAAAGTTTAATTGGTCGAGCCAGCAAAGAATACGCCGCAAAAACCAGGCAATGTCCACATTTCCAGACCTGGTTTTTTACGTCGTCTCGCAGCAACATTTTACGACCTGCTGCTGCTGATCGCCGTTTTATTTGTCGCGACCGCACTATTGCTCCCTTTCAATGGTGGCAGGGCGTTTACTGCCCAACAGTTCTTTTTCCCCCTGTACCTACTGCTAGTCAGCTTCCTGTTTTACGCCTGGTTTTGGACTCATGGCGGGCAGACATTGGGCTTACGCGCGTGGAAAATAAAAGTGCTTACTCTGGATAGGGAACCCATCAGCTGGAAACAAGCGCTGCTCCGTTTCGTAGCCGCCATCGTATCATGGGGATTCTTTGGACTGGGTATTTTGTGGATTCTTATTGATAAAAACCAGCTCAGTTGGCACGATCACCTCTCCAAAACAGCCCTGTTTCTTGACGCTCACGACGCCCAGCATTAAGCCATTACAATTCATTTCAAACAATAACACGTGATGTCATCATGAATTGGTTTTCCAAGTTATTTTTCTCCCCGCGCTCCCAAACGCCTCTCCCGAAAACAAAACCAGACATAACTCTCCCCACCGGCCCAAATAATCCGCTTACCTGTTCGGAACCCGTCTCCACCGAATATAAGAAAGTGCCGCTGGCAACGTTAAAAAAACTGGCCCCGCTTCGAGACATGGACGACGCCTATGTTGAGCAACTGGTTCACACGACACTCACTTATACTCAGGGCTCTGTGATTTTTAGACTGGGCCAAAAAACCAATTCGGTTTTTTATCTGCTTAAAGGAATCGTTGAGCTTCAACCGAATAGCGACAACCGCTACACCCTGTCCGCCGCGTCATCGCTTGCCAATCTGCCGCTCAATAGCGGCAAGGTTTGCGGTGCAACGGCCTTCGCCAAAACGAACATCACTATTCTGGCGATTTCAGGCGAATTCATCTGCCGCTGGTCGGGTAAAGGCCTCCAACAACCTGCCGCCTTGGAACTCATTGAGATCGACCTGCCTGAGCAAATCGCCGGAAACCGTTTTTTCAGCAGTTTTTCGGCGGCCTACCGGGAAAACAAGTTAAGCCTGCCCTCATTGCCCAATGTCGCCTTAAGATTGAAAGAAGCGATGGAGCAGGATTTAGGCATCAATGAGGTGGTTAAAATCATCGGTGTAGATGCATCGATCGTCGCCAAACTGATCCAGCTTGCCAACAGTCCGCTATACTCGCCCGTGTCACCGGTCACTAACTGTCATGCCGCTGTCACCCGATTAGGGCTGGATCAAACGCGCAAACTGGTCATGGGCATCAGCCTGAAACAATTATTCCGGTGCCAAAACCTGCAACTGATGGAAAAAATGCAAGCCTTGTGGAAAAACAGCCTCTATATATCCAGCTTGAGCTTTGTTCTTGCCCAGGAAAACGGCTCGCCGAACCCGGAAGACGCCTTATTGGCCGGCTTGATCAGCGACATAGGCACGATACCGGTGTTGCATTTTGCCGAGCAGTATCCAAATGAATACCCGAATTTAGATGTGCTGGACTCCGCCATCCCGTTTTTGAACCCGCCGGTCGGCTCGCTGGTGCTGCACACCTTGGGTTTTGCCCCGGAATTAGCCGACATCCCCAAATACGCCGAAGACTGGTTCTACGAAAGCGGAAACGATCAATTAAATCTGGTCGACATAGTCATCCTGGCCAAATTGCACAGCTATTTCGGCACCAGCCGGGCAAAGGAAATACCCTACCTGAACTCGATACCTGCCTACACCAAACTTAAAAACAGCAAACTAACCCCAGACTTTTCTTTGGACGTACTGCACAAAGCAAAGCACCGGATCAACGCAGCCATGAACTTTCTTTCCTGACACCACTATGAACAATCCTTTATTAGCCAACACCCCTCTGCCGTTGTTTTCCCAAATAAAACCGGAACACGTCGCACCCGCCATCGACCAGCTGTTGGCCGAAGCCCGTTCGTCGGTAGAACAACATCTCCAGGCCACGCAACATTACACCTGGAAAAACCTGATCGAGCCATTGGAAGATGTGGACGATAAGCTGAATAAAGCCTGGTCCCCGGTCAGCCACATGAACTCGGTCGTCAACAGCGACGAGCTGCGCGACGCCTACAACGCCTGCCTGCCCAAGCTCAGCGCCTACTCGACTGAAATGGGCCAAAACGAAGCCTTGTTTAAGGCTTACCGTTTTATTGCCGACAGCGAAGAATTTGCAACATTGGACACCGCCCAGCAAAAAATCATCCGCAACGCCTTGAGAGATTTCAAACTGTCCGGCATCGACCTGGATGACGAGAAAAAACAGCGCTACAAAGACATCAGCCAGGAATTATCGGCGCTTGCCAGCAACTATGAAGAAAACCTGCTCGATGCAACCAATGCCTGGAGCAAGCTGATCAGGGATGCGGACGATCTGGCCGGACTGCCCGAATCCGCTTTGGCCCAAGCCCAACAAACGGCGGAGAGCCATAACGAAGACGGCTGGATGATCACGCTGCAATTCCCGTCTTATATTTCGGTGATGACTTACGCCGACAACCGCGAATTACGCCGCGAACACTACGAAGCCTTCGCCACCCGCGCTTCCGACCAAGGCCCGCATGCCGGACAGTGGGACAACAGCGAAAACATGGAAAAAATCCTGGCTCTGCGCCATGAAAAAGCCCGTTTGCTGGGATTCAACAATTACGCGGAACTGTCGCTGGCGGCAAAAATGGCCGAAAAGCCGGATGACGTGACCCATTTCCTGGAAGACTTGGCCGACCGATCCTGGCGGCATGCGCGCAAGGACCTGGCAGAACTGCGCGAATTCGCCCAACAGCATTACGGCATTAACGACCTGCAATCCTGGGATATGGCCTATTTTTCGGAAAAAATGCGCCAGCATTTTTACCAGCTGTCGCAGGAAGAAGTTAAAGCCTATTTCCCGATCACCCGCGTCCTGCCCGGCCTGTTCGCGATCGTGGAAAAACTGTACGGCCTGCAAATCACCGAGATCGGCGATTTCGACAGCTGGCATCCCGATGTGCGTTTTTTCCAGATCCATGACCAAACCGACTCACTGCGCGGCCGGTTTTATCTCGATCTGTACGCCCGCTCCAAAAAACGCGGCGGCGCCTGGATGGACGATTGCGTCAGCCGTAAGCGATCCGACGACACCATTCAAACCCCGGTCGCCTACCTGACCTGCAACTTCACCCCGCCGACCGGCGACACACCGGCATTATTGACCCATGACGAGGTGACCACCTTGTTCCATGAGTTCGGCCACGGCCTGCACCACATGCTGACCCAGGTCGATCATCTGGGCGTCTCCGGCATTAACGGCGTGGAATGGGATGCGGTCGAGCTGCCCAGTCAGTTCATGGAAAACTGGTGCTGGGAACAGGAAGCGCTGGCGCTGATGTCGGGCCATTATCAAACCGACGAGAAATTGCCGGATGCGTTGTTTGACAAAATGATCGCCGCCAAAAATTTCCAGGCCGGTATGATCATGGTACGGCAACTGGAATTCAGCCTGTTCGACTTCAGGATACACCGCGACTACGACCCCGAAAAAGGCGGCCGCATCTATGAAACCCTGGAACAGGTCCGGGAACAGGTCGCCGTTGTCCGGCCGCCCAAATTCAACCGCTTTGCGCACAGCTTCTCGCATATCTTTGCCGGCGGTTACGCGGCGGGTTATTACAGCTACAAATGGGCCGAAGTGTTGTCCAGCGACGCTTTTTCGCTGTTCGAGGAAAAAGGTATTTTTGACCAGGACACCGGCCGCGCCTTTTTGACCAATATCCTTGAAAAAGGCGGCAGCCAGGACGCAATGGAGTTATTTATCAACTTCCGCGGCCGCAAACCCACCATCGACGCATTACTCAGACATAACGGCATCGCGGCATGATCTACAAAGACCTGCGCGACTTTATCAAGCAACTGGAAAAACAGGGCGAACTCAAACGCATCACCGTCGAAGTCGATCCCTACCTGGAAATGACCGAAATTTGCGACCGCACCTTAAAACAGGGCGGCCCCGCATTGCTGTTCGAAAACCCCAAAGGCGCGAACATTCCGGTGCTGGCAAACCTGTTCGGCACGCCGCGCCGCGTCGCAATGGGCATGGGCGCGGAATCCGTCACCGAATTGCGCGGCATCGGCGAACTGCTGGCTTACCTGAAAGAACCCGAGCCGCCCAAAGGCATGAAAGACGCGTGGGAGAAATTTCCTGTGTTCAAGCAAGTGCTGAATATGGCGCCCAAAATAATCAGCTCCCCGCCGTGCCAGGAACTGGTTCGGGAAGGCGACGAGATTGATCTCGGCGATTACCCCATCCAAACCTGCTGGCCGGAAGACGCCGCACCGTTGATTACCTGGCCGCTGGTCATCACCAAAGGCCCGAACAAGGAACGGCAAAACCTCGGCATTTACCGCATGCAAGTCATCGGTAAAAACAAGGTCATCATGCGCTGGCTGGCGCACCGGGGCGGCGCACTGGATTTCAAGGAGTTCCAGGCCGCCCATCCCGGCCAGCCTTTCCCGGTTTCCGTGGCTTTGGGCGCTGATCCCGCAACGATACTGGCCGCCGTCACGCCGGTGCCGGATTCCCTGTCCGAATACGCGTTCGCCGGTTTATTACGCGGCAGCAAAACCGAAGTCGCCAAATCGCTGCTTAACGATTTGCAGGTCCCGGCCAGCGCCGAGATCGTGCTGGAAGGCTTTATTTATCCCGGCGAATTCGCCGCCGAAGGTCCTTACGGCGACCACACCGGCTATTACAACGAAGTCGCCGATTTCCCGGTATTCACGATCGAAAGAATCACCCAGCGACAGGCTCCGATCTATCACAGCACCTATACCGGCAGGCCGCCCGATGAACCGGCGATCCTGGGCGTTGCGTTAAATGAGGTGTTCGTGCCCATTTTGCAAAAGCAATTCCCGGAAATCGTCGATTTTTACCTGCCCCCGGAAGGCTGCTCCTACCGCATGGCCGTGATCAGCATGAAAAAACAATACGCCGGTCACGCCAAACGCGTGATGCTGGGCACTTGGTCGTTCCTGCGGCAATTCATGTACACCAAGTTCGTGATCGTCGTCGATGACGATGTCGATGTCCGCAACTGGCAGGACGTGATCTGGGCGATGACCACCCGCATGGACCCCGCGAGAGACCTAACCATACTGGAAAACACGCCGATCGATTATCTCGATTTCGCCTCGCCGGTTTCAGGCTTGGGCTCCAAAGTGGGATTCGACGCGACCAATAAATGGCCGGGAGAAACCAACCGGGAATGGGGCCGGACTATCGTGATGTCGCCCGAAGTAGTCAAGAAAGTGGATCGAATGTGGGATAGCTTGTTTTAGCCTTGAGGATAATGGGCAACACGTTTTCGCCCGCCGCTTTGGCCGATCGTTGCCCCGGCTGTCGATCACCGTTCCCCATACACGCAAGGGTGAACGGTGTTGAATAATGCGGCAAAGATCATTATAGTTGAATGCCTTTTGTTACCTTGTTTTGTAATCGACCATGCCTTCTTTCGACATTATTTCTGAATTTGACAAGCACGAAATTAAAAACGCCGTTGATCAAGCCAATAAAGAAGTCACCACGCGCTTCGATTTTAAGGGTACCGACTCAAGCTTTGAATTGACCGATGACAAACTGATTATGACGTCTCAATCGACGTTTCAGTTACAGCAAATGTTCAGTATTGTTTGTTCTAAACTCAGCCGGCGCGGCGTGGATATAGCCTGTATGGATGTGGGCGACCCGAAGCCCGGCGGTAAAACGGTGCGCCAGGAAATTATCATGAAACAGGGCCTGGATTCGGCGCTGGCCAAAAAAATCGTTAAACTGATTAAGGACAAAAAACTGAAGGTCCAGGCCGCCATTCAGGGCGATCAGGTCCGGGTGACCGGCAAAAACCGGGATGATCTACAAGAAGTGATTAAAATGCTGAGAGCGGAAAACCTGGAAATGCCGTTGCAGTTTGAAAACTTCAGGGATTAAGCCATATAGGGTGCGCGATGCGTACCCTATATGTGTGGGCAACCGTTCAATTCAGCAGCAAAGTACCGACGCCCTGATCGGTAAACAATTCCAGCAGCACTGCATGATCAACCCGGCCGTCAATAATATGTACGCTGGTGACCCCGCCTTTTATCGCATCGGTCGCGCAACGGGTTTTCGGTATCATGCCGCCGGAAATAGTGCCGTCGGCGATAAGTTCCTCGGTTTTTTTGATCGTCAAGCCGGTCAGCAGCGCGCCTTGCTTGTCCAGGATGCCCGGTATATTGGTCAGTAAAATCAGTTTCTCGGCCTTTAACTGTTCGGCGATTTTTCCGGCCACCAGATCGGCATTGATGTTATAGGAATGCCCGTCTTCGCCGACCCCGATCGGCGCAATAACCGGGATAAAATTGCTGCCGCCGAGCATATCGAGAACCGCCGGGTCTATGCCGCTCACTTCGCCGACATGGCCCAGATCGATAATCTCCGGGGCAAGTTTGTCGCGCGGGGTAAGATGCAGTTTTTTTGCGCGGATAAAATTGCCGTCTTTGCCGGTCAAGCCGACCGCTTTGCCGCCGTGCATGTTGATTAAATTGACTATCTCCTTGTTCACCAGTCCGCCCAATACCATTTCAACCACGTCCATGGTTTCGCTGTCGGTGATGCGCATGCCGTCGATGAAGCCTGTGGTTTTGCCGAGTTTTTCCAGCAGCCGGCCGATTTGCGGCCCGCCGCCGTGAACCACTATCGGGTTCAATCCGACCAGCTTCATCAACACGATGTCCCGTGCGAAGCTGTTTTTGAGCTCTTCATCAACCATGGCGTTGCCGCCGAATTTTACCACGATGGTTTTGCCTTTAAAGCGCTGGATATAGGGCAGTGCCTCAATCAGCACATCGGCGATTTGGTGGGCTGTTCTTTTTTGCATCATGTTGTGATCTTTCCGTTACTTTAAAAAAGATTATCACCATGAAGGACACGAAGTTTTATTTCTTCGTGCTCTTCGTGTCTTCGTGTCTTCGTGTCTTCGTGGTGAATAAAAAATTAGGTGTGGCGCTGAATTTTACAATCGGTGAATAATTTTGCCGGCCTGCAAGGTATGGGTTACCCGCCCTTTGAAGGTTTGCCCCCAGAACGGCGTGTTGGCGCCCTGGCTTTTCCAGTTTTCAGAATTAACCTGCCACTCGAGTTCCGGGTCGAAAATACACACATCGGCAGCAAAACCCGGCGTCAACGCGCCGCTGTTTAACTGTAGCACCCGCGCCGGATTTGCGCTCAAGCAGGCGATGCCCTGTTCCAGCGTTATCGCGTGTTGGGCTACCAGCATAGCATTAACGGCAACAGGGTTTCCAGCGACGACATCCCCGGCTCCGTCTCCGGGAACGCGCCCAGCTTGGCATCCAAATCATGCGGCTGATGGTCTGAACAGATGCTGTTAATCGTGCTGCCGGCCAGTCCTTGTCTCAGATACTGCTTGTCCTCTTCGGTGCGTAACGGCGGCAACACATGATAAGCGCTGTCAAACGGCGTCATATCGTTTTCGGTCAGGTGCAATTGATGGACGGCGACATCGGCGCTGACCTTCAAGCCGTATTTTTTCGCCTGGTGGATTTTAATCACCGAACGCTTGCAGCTTAACTGGCCGAAATGCACCCGGCAGCCGGTCAACTCGGCCAGTTCCAGGCATTGCGCCAAGGCTATGGTTTCGGCGGCTTCGGGAATGCTGGGCAAGCCGTAGCGAGTGGCGACTGCGCCTTCATGGGCGCAACCGTTATTGCCGAGCCAAAAATCATTGGACCGGAACATCAACAATAAGTCATGGCTGGCCGCATATTCCATGGCCCGCCTTAAGACCAACAGGTTTTTCACCGGCTGGTTGGCATTGCCGACTGCAATACAGCCTGCCTGTTTCAGCGACAGCATGGAGCTTAATTCCGTGCCTTCCAGTTTCTGGGTCAGCGCGCCGATCGCATAGATTTGCGGGTAGCCGGATTTTTCCGCCAGTTCCTTGATCAGTTCGACAACGGCAGGCGTATCGATGACCGGCGCGGTATCCGGTTGCAGGCACAGCGTGGTGACGCCGGCGCTTGCGGCGGCAAGCACTTCGCTTTTAAATGTCGCTTTGCGGCTGTGTCCCATGTCCCGCAAGCGGGTGCTTAAATCGATAAAGCCGGGACAGACGATTTGATTTTCGGCATCGATAACGGTATCCGGCTTGAAACCGGCCGGTTCGTCAGTCGCCGAAACGATCTTGCCGTCTTCGATATAAACGGAACCGGCGCGGTTTATGCCGTTGGCCGGATCGATGATTCTTCCGTGGTCTATGCGGATTTTCATCATGCGGCTCCTTTATCTCCAGGGATGGCGTGTATGCCAGAAGCCGGTAGGGAACCGGCGTGGCGTTCGCCAGGGATGGTGTGTATGCCGCCAGACCTGCCTGGAGCAGGTGCGGCCGTTTGCATCGCCATCGCCATGACCGCCATGCGCACCGCAATGCCGTTGCTGACTTGTTTGAGTATCACCGACTGCGGGCCGTCCGCGACTTTGGAATCGATTTCCACGCCGCGGTTGATGGGTCCGGGATGCATGACGATCGCATCGGGCTTGGCGATTTTAAGTTTTTCTTCGGTCAGGCCGAAGCATTTGAAATATTCGCTCTCGCTGGGCAGCAATGCCGAACTCATGCGTTCTTTCTGCAAGCGCAACATCATCACCACATCAATATCTTTAAGCCCTTCGGTCAAATTATGCGAAACGCTCACGCCCAAGCTTTCGACATGCGCGGGCAACAAGGTTTTGGGCGCAATCACCCTGACTTCTGCCGCGCCCAGGGTATTTAAGGCCTGAATCTCCGAACGCGCCACCCTTGAATGCAATATATCACCAATGATAGCCACTCTGAGGCTGGAAAAATCCGGCTTGAGCTGGCGGATCGTGAACATGTCCAGCATGGCCTGGGTCGGATGCGCGTGCTGGCCGTCTCCTGCATTGATGACGCTGATATGCGGCGCGGTCTGTTGGGCGATAAAGTGCGCCGCGCCGCTGAGCGCATGCCGCACCACAAACATGTCGACAAACATGGACTCCAGGTTGCGGATGGTGTCGAGCAGGCTTTCGCCTTTTGATGTGGCCGAGGTCGCAATATTCATGTTGATCACGTCGGCGGACAGGCGCGTGGCGGCCAGCTCGAAAGTCGTGCGGGTACGGGTGCTGTTTTCAAAAAACAGGTTGACGATGGTCTTGCCGCGCAACAGCGGTACTTTTTTGACCTGGTGCTCGGACACACCGGCGAAAGACTCGGCGGTATCGAGAATTTCCGTCAACAGGCTCTTGCTTAGACCCTCGATGGTCAGAAAGTGTTTAAGCTTGCCTTCCGCATTTAATTGCAGGTTATCAGTCATTGCTTATGCCACCGCGTCAATGGTTTCCAGGTGAACGTCCAAGGGTTCGGGGCCGGTCAGCTTGATCCGTTGGCCTGCGGTTAACTTAACGCCGGCGCCGACGCAATCGGGGCACAGCGGGATTTGCCTGCCGTCACGCTCTATCAGTACCGCCAACACAATCTGGTTCGGCCTGCCGTAATCGAAAATTTCATTCATTGCGGCGCGTATCGTCCTGCCGGTATAAAAAACATCGTCGATCAGGATAATGTCGCGGCCTTCAATGTTGGTCGGCAATTGGCTGGGCTTTACGTTGGGATTGACGCCGATTTGCGAAAAATCGTCCCGGTAAAATGAAATATCCAGCAGCCCCAACGGTTCGCTGATGTTTAACCGCCGGTGCATTTGCTCGGCAATCCATACGCCGCCGGTACGAATGCCTATTATCAATGGGTTAACCAGCTTTCTCTGGTCGATAATGCGTTTTAGCTCGGTTTCCAGGTTATCTAATAATTCGGGAATCTTTAACACTTAATAGTCCTTTCTTGTACGGTCGTTTAGCCAGGTTTGCAGGATAAGCTGGGCGGCGAGTTGATCCTGCACTTCCCAGAGTTTGCTTGCGCTGACGCTGACTTCATCAAACAGCATTTGTTTGGCTTCGAATGTCGACAGGGTTTCGTCCTGTTGAAAAACAGGCAGTTGATAACGCCCTTCCAGCTGCCGGCAAAATTTTAACATGCGCGGCGTCACCGGGTTGTCGGTGCCGTCGTGCTGTTTCGATATGCCGACCACCAAACCGGCAGGACGCCATTCCTGTATCAGTTTGCCGATGATGTCCCAGTTGGGATTTTGATTGATCGAGCGTATGGTTTGCAGCGGACTTGCGGTCGCCGTGGTGGTTTGGCCGACGGCCGTGCCTATTTTTTTAGTGCCGAAATCAAAGCCCAGATAGGTATCGGCGTTGGCTTTGGCTAGTAACGGGTCTTGCATAGTTTATATCGCCAGGAATGGTGTGTAGCCCGCAAACCTGCCGGGAGCAGATGCGGCGTCTGGTTGAGGTTCAAACCAAGCAATCAGCCGTGCCCTGCCGGAGCGGTCAGCTGATTAATATCGATACCGATCTGGTCGGCTGCCGCAGTCCAACGCAAGTTTACCGGCGTATCAAACAAGACCTGCTTGCCGGAAGGCGTATTAAGCCAAGCATTGTCCATGATTTCTTTTTCCAATTGACCCGCGCCCCAACCGGCGTAACCTAACGCAACCAAATACTGGTCAGGGCCTTCGCCCGCCGCAATGGCTTCAAGTACGTCGCGGGAAGTCGTCAGGGAAATGGTTTCTGAAACGGGCAAGGTCGCGTGCCAATCCCCGCCTGACGTATGCACCACAAAACCTCGCTCCTGCTGCACCGGGCCGCCTGCGAAAACGGGCGTTTCAGCGGAAGCGGGTGAAGTGACTTTTATATCCATCTGTTTGAAAATTTCACCCAGCTTCATGTCTGTCGACCTGTTGATAACGATGCCTAAGGCGCCGTCAGCATTGTGTTGACACAAATAGGCGACCGTATGAAAAAAATTGGGGTCCGCCAGGTTGGGCATGGCGATAATAAACTGATCGGTTAAGTAAGTGGTTTGGTTCATGGCGCTTAGTATCAAAGGTTATGGTGACTTAATCAACTGTTTATCGTGCGGTCATGCCGGACTCATCGGAAAATTTCCAGACACGGGTAATCACCAGAACATCCAATTCTTTCTGCAATTCCGGGGGTATCGGTGCAAACGGCGCACTCATACGGACAATTCTTTTTGCCGCCTCATCCAGGGCCGGATTTCCCGAAGACTGGTTGATGCGTATGCTGTAGATGCTGCCATCCGCTTTAATGCCGACATCCATGGTCAAGGTGCCGAAAAAGTTTTTCTTAGCCGCCACTTCCGGGTAATTCAGATTGCCGGTACGCTCTACTTTGTTTTCCCAGTCCTTGATGTATTGAGCGGCAACGTATTTATGGGTGCTGACCGAGTCAACGAATTTTATCTTGGGCTGATCGGCGCTTTGCTGGCTGAGCCTGATTTCAGTGCCCAATTGCGCAATTTGTTGCTGTAGCATCTCCGCCGATAATTGCGGGTGTATTTCGGTATGGCGCCTAGCGTCGGGTTTACTGGCGGTAACGATTTTTTTATCCGCTTTTTTCTGGGTAATCAGTTTTTTTTCTGCCTTGGGTTCGCTCTGTTCCGGTGCGCTCTTTTTTATCTGCTTGCTTTGGCTATCGCCCTGTTGGGGCAACTGTTGCGGCGGAGGTTCCGGCTTCCTATCTTGCTCGCCAGCGGCCAGCTGATTTTCCTGGGCCAAAAACTGAGCCTTTTCGGGCGCTTTTCGACTCGGCATATCGACCAGGGTAATATCAATGGACCGGCTGACTTGCTCCGGCTGCGGCGCGGTGAAATTAATCCCTAAACCGATCACAACATGAATGACGGCCGCTATAAATAAAGCGATTAATAATGAATCATTATTAGACAACGGCGCAGGTGGATCAAATATTACCTGATGTGTTCTCATTTATCGCCATAGATGGTGTGTACGCCGTAGACCTGCCGGGAGCAGGTGCAGCAAGGGTGGTTTCGATATGATCCATAAGTTTGCCGCAAATATTCAATCCAAACTGGCGATCCAATTCTTGAACGCAAGTAGGGCTGGTGACATTGATTTCGGTCAGCGTATCGCCAATCACGTCGATCCCGACAAAAACCAGGCCTTTTTCCCGCAATGTAGGCCCTACCTGTTCGGCGATCCAACGATCCCGATCGGTTAATGGCCGGCCTTCGGCCCGTCCGCCGGCCGCCAGATTGCCGCGGGTCTCGCCTTGAGCGGGGATACGCGCCAACGCATAGGGTATGACCTCGCCGTTAACCAGCAATATGCGCTTATCGCCGTCTACAATTTGCGGCAGGTACTTTTGCGCCATCACATAGCGACTGTTGTACTGGGTCATGGTTTCCAGGATCACGCTGAGATTGGGATCGCCCTGGCGCAAATGGAAAATGGAGGTGCCGCCCATGCCGTCCAAGGGCTTTAGGATTATTTCGCCTTGCTCCAGCAAAAAGTCCCGGATTCTGGCAGGCTCCCTTGCCACCAAGGTTTCCGCGCAACATTGTGGAAACCATGCGGTAAAAAGCTTTTCATTGGCGTCCCGTAACGACTGCGGTTTGTTGATCACATAAGCACCCATGCTTTCCGCGCGTTCCAGCAGGTAAGTTGCGTAAATATATTCCTGGTCGAAAGGCGGATCCTTGCGCATCATGATTACATCCAGATCGTCCAGAGCAATATCCTGCTCTGCGGTAAACTCGTACCAGTTTTTTTCATCCCGCTGAACTTTAATCGTCCGCGTTCTGGCGTAAGCTCTGCCGTTTCTCAGAAACAGGTCGTTGAGTTCCATGTAATGCAACTCCCAGCCTCTGACCTGGGCTTCGAGTAACATCGCAAAACTGGTATCTTTTTTTATGTTGATATGATCGATGGAGTCCATGACCATGCCGAGCTTAATAAGCATTATTTTTTCCTGATGATTACGGTAGACGAAAAGCGAAAGACAAAGGACGAAAGGTTAAAAAACCATTGCGCCTTTTGCCTTTTGCCCTTAATCTTTCGCCTTATTTTATAGATTGTTATTTACCTTGAAAAGATTTTTTGGTATAAAGCTCGGCTAACTTTTGAATTTAGGCACGCATTAGGGGTTAATCATGTCCAG
>Ga0265297_10003343_pt1 | contig 29350 bp, 33 predicted proteins | sample Munlanlwell13791_FD_192502 | JGI IMG/M metagenome (GOLD analysis project Ga0265297, IMG submission 192502) | Leachate microbial communities from a municipal landfill in Southern Ontario, Canada - Leachate well 137-91 | ecosystem: Engineered > Solid waste > Landfill > Unclassified | place...
TCACTGGAACGAATTCCAGCTCTGACTCTTTGTAGGCATAATGGTTTCAGATTCTATTTCATCGCCCTCACCGGGCTACTTTTCACCTTTCCCTCACGGTACTAGTTCACTATCGGTGACCAGATTATATTTAGCCTTAGCGGGTAGTCCCGCTAGATTCATGCCGAGTTATCTTATATCGACATTACTCAGGTAGAACAACAAGGAGCGCATTTTAATTTTCGTCTACCGGACTATCACCGTCTACGGTCTTGCTTTCCAGCAAGGTTCAACTAATTAAAATACTTTCTTGACTCCCTCTAATTAAATAGACATTGTTCCCCTACAACCATCATTCATATAAATACAAATGATTTTGGGCTTCTCCCCTTTCGCTCGCCGCTACTAAGGGAATCACTTTTGTTCTCTTTTTCCTCCGCCTACTAGAATGTTTTACTTCAGCGGGTTCGCATCGGATTTAACTCCGATAATTCCGTTTAAATGGAATTGAGTTACCTCATTCGGAAATCCCCGGTTCATAGGTTGCTAGCACCTTCCCGAGGCTTATCGCAGCTACGCCACGTCCTTCTTCGCGTCTGGTCCCAAGGCATCCACCATTTGCCCATAACATAAATAACCTTTGATTAGCAAATAATAACTTTATTCTTATTTACTCTTCCTATTAATTTATCAAAATACTTTACACGAAAATAAAAAAGACGCTTTCATGCGGCTTTTACAAACAGCTTAACTTAAGCTATTTTTAAAACCGCCTATTTGCTGTATGTATATCTCTTATATTTATCATGTAGTTACTAATTTAGCAGATTTAAAAACATTGTCAAGGGGTAATTAATGTAAAAAAAGAGCCGGTATTATTTGTGTTTATTCCGGCTAATCGTTTACCCTTATTTGGAACTTTGAAAGCTGAAAAATTACAGATTTTTCATTTTCCAAAGACTTCACCGAAACCACCTTAGATGGATCGTAGCTTATACTGTCAAGGCAGAATGCTACGACGCCTTCCTCTGTGCTTAAGGGGATTAAGGGCTCTCCCTTTTTGTTTTTAAAAATCTCGATTTCTGACTGGTCATCTCCGGAGATAGAAATCATCATCTCTGGAACCTTTCCTTCAATCTCCTCTAAGCGAGAAGCTTTTACACCAAGAATGATAAGCATATCACCATTCTTGTTTTTTAAAACCGTAAGGTCCATTTTTTCTCCCACTCTCTCCTAGGAGAGTTTAGACAAAAATAGCATAGAATAAATAAGGCGTCAAATCGCCTTAAAAACTTTTCTTGTATGTTAAAAGCCCTTATCTAGATTACCCAAACAAGAGCTTTAAAAAAAGAGGTTAATGTGGTCAACTGGCATTACCAATTCCAGTCTTTGATTTGACCAAAGATCGGTGTTGGTGACTTGCAATGGAACACATCCACCTCAAATCGGTAGCAAACTTTTCGTCATTCAAAAAAGAATTTTCAGGGACATTAAGGTTTTCAACCAAAAATCTCCCATGTGGAGAAAGGACTAATTCCTCCCTATAAATCTCCTTATCTACCACTGATACTTCCAAACCGTGAGGAATGACGTTAATCTTCCTTACAGAAAAAATCTTAGTGGCAATGTCGATCATAAAGACAAAGCCCGACCACCTCACAACAACACTTTTAGCTTCGTTGCTAATAGTGTCGCACTCCCAGGCATGATCTCCATGGCTATTAATAACCATGATGGTGGGATTGAATGCTGGCTGATACGTTATCTCCGCATAGAGATTGGCGTATTTAGTAGCCTCATGATTAATCCAGCCAGAGCCATCTTTCTTGCGAGGAAGATAAATTCCGGCCCTCCATCGATCAACCTGTCTGTACAAAGAGCTGGCAAAGAAAACTTTATCATTTGACTCAGCTAACACTTCGAAACGAAGAAGATTTGAAGAACTTTCCATTAAAACCATCTGTCCCAATTAGGACAATATTAATATACAATAATAGATAAATTATGTCAACAGCCAATTAAAAACGGCCTAAAATTGGCCGCTTCTTTCTTAATATAATAAAATTATTTCGGTGGTTGTAATTCTTCTGTCTCAACCAGAACATCGTGGAAGTCATCAAGATTTTCCAATACCATTCCTGCTCCCCTTGCGACCGCTGTCATTGGATCTTCGATAATGTAAGTAGGAATATTAGTTTCTTTAATAATCATTTTATCTAATCCTCTTAATTGTGCTCCTCCTCCACATAAAGCAATTCCTTTTTTCATAATATCAGCCAATAATTCTGGCGGAGTCATTTCTATTGTATTTTTGATTTCCGAAACTATCTGATTAATAGACCTCTCTAGAGCTTTCTTGACATCGGTTTGGTTTATAATCACTTCTTCAGGAAGACCAGTTACTAAATTCCTTCCTCTCATCGGCATGGTTTTGTTGTCTTGCTTCAATGGTTCTTTTTCAAAGTATACCGCTCCAATATTTATCTTAATCTTCTCAGCTGTTCTCACTCCGATTAATAATTTATATTTCTCCTGAGCAAATTGAATAATATCATTATTTAATTTATCTCCCGCAATTCTTAAACTCTTAGAAACGACTATTCCGCCCAGAGAAATGACAGCTACTTCGGTTGTTCCTCCTCCAATATCAACAACGAAATTGCCAGACGGCTCTTGAACTGACATTCTTGCTCCGATTGCCGAAGCCATTGGTTCTTCAATTAAAAACACCTCTCTTGCTCCAGCTGATTTGGTAGCATCTCTGACCGCCTTCTTTTCAACTTCAGTTACCCCTGAAGGAATCCCAACAATAACTCTCGGCTTTAAAAAAGTGAACTTGTCTTGCCTCGCCCTCTCAATTAAATACCTTAGCATCTGCTCGGTCACTTCAAAATCAGAAATTACTCCATTAACTAATGGCCTAATTGCAACAATGTGTCCTGGAGTCCTGCCCACCATTTTTTCCGCCTCACGACCAATAGCTAAAACTTGTCCCGTCTTTTTATTCAAAGCAACAACCGATGGCTCGGATAATATAATACCGCGACCACGAACATAGACCAAGCAGTTAGCTGTTCCTAAATCAATTGCAATATCCTGTGATAAATTAGAAAAATATTTGTTTAAATTAAATGCCATGTTTTAGAAAATCAATTAAATCTTTTATCTTCACTAATTCTGCTTTCTCTTCATTCCTCTTTTTAGCTTCGACGCTCTCCTCTTTCAACGTTTTCTGACTAACAACAATCCTTAAAGGAATGCCTATTAAATCACAGTCATTAAGCTTTTCCCCTGCTGTCTTATCATCTCTATTGTCATATAATACTTCAAGATTTAAGTTTTGTAAAATATCGTAAATTTCTTCCGCTTTTTGCTTAACATCACTATCTCCCATATCAAGAGAAACTAAATGAATTGCAAAAGGAGCCACGCTTGCAGGCCAGATTATTCCCTTCTCATCGTTAAAGATTTCAACGATAATTCCCATCAATCTGCTAATTCCAATTCCATAGCAACCCATTATTAAATGCTTTCCGTTTTCATCTTTTAAATCAAAAATTTCGGAATACTTAGTCCCTAGTTTAAAAATATTGCCAACCTCAATTGCTTTTTCTTCAATAAAATCTTTGCCTCCGCAAGGACACTTTTTATCAAAAACTTCTTTATTAATTGCATTACCACAGCTCTTACAGATATATATAATATCTTCTCCTGCTGAAGTAATCGTTTGAAATTCATGAGACGAAGAAGAAAATGTTCCTCCTCCTGCTAAGGTCAAATATGTCTTATCTTTTAAGCCACATCTTTCATAAATACGAAGGTAAGCTTTTTTAGCTCTTTCATAATATTCATTTAGGCTTTCTTCGTTGTTATGAAAAGAATATAAATCTTTCATTAAAAACTCTCGGCCACGCAAAATGCCAGATTTCGCTCTCGGCTCATTCCTGAATTTAGATTGAATTTGATAAACTGCTTTCGGCAAATCATGAGAAGATAAAATGTGCTTCTTCATTAAAGGCGTAATGATTTCTTCGTGAGTCCAGCCCAGTCCTAAATTTTCATCATGAATTTTGTACATCTCTTCAACTCCCCATCTTCCTGTTTTTTCCCAATTATCTTTAGGAAGAAGAGAGGGCATCAAAATTTCCTGTCCGCCAATATTATTTATTTCTTCTCTCACAATTCGCTCCACCTTATTTAAAACTTTCAAACCTAAAGGAAGAAAAGTATATATGCCACTAGCTAATTTATCAACAAATCCGCCTCTGGCTAAAAGCTTGGCATTTAAACTAACTTCATCCTTAGGATCCTCTTTAACTGTTCTTGTTAATAAATCGGCTTGTTTCATATTATTTAAATATTATATCTTTAAATTGAATAAAATCTTTTAAAATTATTACTACGGCTAAAAGTATCAAAAATATTGCTCCAAAATTTTCAATCCTAATTTGTAAATCCTTGCTAAATACTTTTTTGTTAGCCGATTGTAAGCCAATATATATCAGCTTGGCTCCATCCATTGCAGGGATAGGCAATAAATTACTTACCCCCAAAGCTATCGAAAGAATCGCTATTAAATTAATCACATCATATAATCCCTTCTGAAGTATTATTTTGGTAATAGCGAATATCCCCACTGGCCCAGTCATTGAATAGGCCACTGTTTCCATTGATTTATTGGCTATAGCATAAGAAAAAATATAACCCATTGCTCTAATAGAATAATCAGTAATATTATAGGTGTGCAAAAATCCTACCAAGGCTTTTTCGGGGAGGCTTGAATAGTTCAATACTGCCACATCTCTTAAGCCAACTCCCAAGGGTCCTTCATTTGAAGAATATTCTATTCTGGGGGTAACTTTTAAATCTCTTCCATCTTTTAATCCAAGAATAACTTCTTTACCTTTATTTTCAGAAATAATGGCACCAAATTCATCTGTTCCATTAACTGATTTCCCATTTACAGAAAGTACAACATCATATGGTTTTAGCCCAGAAAATTCAGCAGGAGAACCGCTATCAACTTGGGCAATTAAAACTTGATTAACTTGATTTCCAAAAGGAAAATGATATTCGGAATAAATTAAAGATTGTTCTGATTTAAAGCCAGAAAAAGCAATTAAGCCATAAAATAAAACAACCGCTAATAATAAATTCATTATAACCCCTCCTCCGCAAATCCATAATTTCTTCCAAGCATTTTTTGAATCATAGGCCTTAGGATCTTTTTCTTTCGCCTCATCCATTTCATCCATGCCAAAAACTCTAGTCATTCCTCCAAAAGGAATCGCTCCTATAAAATATTGAGTTTCGCCAATAGTTTTTTTCCATAATCGAGGAGGAAATCCAATTCCGAACTCCTCAACCTTTACCCCTGAATTTTTAGCCGCTATAAAATGGCCAAACTCATGGACTAAAACAACGACACCTAAGACTATTAAAAATACGATTATATCTATTAAAAACATATTATCCTTCTATTTCAGCTTTCTTGCGGTCGATTAATTCGTCAACCTTTTTATTATATTTATCAACTAATTCCTGTAATTTATCTTTAGCCTTATACTTATCATCCTCTCTAATCAATCCTTCTCTAGTTTTATCCTGTACATCCGTCCAAGCTTCATCTCTATTTTTTCTAATTGTTCGCTTAGCATCATCATTAATCTGAGAAAGGGCTCTTGATAATTCTTTTCTTAATTCTTCAGACATTTGAGGCATATTAATAATAATTGTGTCGCCAGAAACTACTGGAGACAATCCTGCCCCTTCCCTTAGAATAGCTTTTTCAATCGCTTCCATATATGATTTATCCCATGGCTGGATCGAAAGAATCCTTGCACTCGGAACCGATATGGCTGCCAACTGCTTAATTGGCATCATCTGTCCGAAACACTCAGCTTGGATGTTTTCAATCAAAGCGGGAGTAGCTCTGCCAGTTCTAAAACTTGATATCTTTTTAGTAACAAAGTCTAAAACTTTATCCATTTCTGGTTCTTTGTCTTTTATAATTTGTTCGTACATATATTTTAAAATTTATTATAATGTTATCAATAAATTCTCTAATGCTAGTTTCTTATTAACATTCGTGTTCTCAATAAGGTACTTGGTTTTCTCTAATTCATCAATTATCTCTTTAATTTTCTTAAGAGAATAATTTTCCAAGCTTCCCTTATTGCCATATACCTTTAATAATATTTCCCGCCTCATAAACCTCTCCCATACATCTAATACATCTACAATCTCATCTTGATTCTCCTTGAATTCCTTAGCAAAGTCAAATCTCTTATACATTTCTGAATGGGCCAAAGAAACAATATCCTTAACCGCTTTATTGAAAAAACTTAACTTATCTTCATCCTTAAAAAATTCTATTGCCTTGCCAATCTGTCCTGAAGAAATTAAAGCAATTTCCTTGGCCTTCTCCGTATTAGATCCAAGAGCGATTAAATGATCTTCAATTTCTTTTCGAGAAACAACTGAAAATTTAATTTCTTCCAATCTTGAACGAATAGTGCCTAAAAGCATTTGAGGATAAGAAGTGATTAAAATTAAAACTGTATCTCCTTTTGGCTCTTCTAGGGTCTTCAAAAGAGCATTCTGAGCATCCTTTCTCATTAAATGAGCATCGTTAATAATTCCTACTTTAAGCGAATTATTATATGATTTTAAAGACAATCTATTTTGTAAATCTCTCACTTCTTCAATTTCGATATTCCTATCTTTAGGTTCAATTATAGATAAATCAGGAAAATTAGATGAATCTATTGTTCTACAGGAATAGCATTCCCCGCAAAAACCTTTATTTTTTTCACAAAAGATGCTTTTAACAAAATCAATAGCAACCTCCTTCTTTCCAATTTTTTCTGCTCCAGAGAACAATAAGGCATGAGGAATATTTTTGCCCTTGGCAAGTTTTTCTAATACCTCTTTCTGTTTTTTATGTCCAATGGTCATTTTAATCTTTTACTCTCTTAATATCGGCTCCTAATTTTTGAAGCCTTTCCTCTATTTTTTCATAACCTCTATCAACTTGATAAATATTTCTAATGGTTGTTTTTCCTTCAGCCATCAATCCAGCAGTTATCAATGATGCTCCCCCTCTTAGATCAAATGACCCCATATCTGCTCCGTATAATCTAGTTATTCCATTAATGGCAGCTCGGTGTGGGTCAGAAAAAAATATATCAGCCCCCATTTTAGTTAGCCCTTCCATGTATTTTAATCTTCCTTCATATAAAGGATCATGGATTAAAGTAACACCCCTAGTTTGAGTCGCCAACACTCCTAGTACAGAAAGTAAGTCTGATGGAAATCCTGGAAAAGGCAAACTCTGCATTTTCCTAATTCTAATATTTTTTGAAGGAAAGACTTGCACATCAACTAAGCCTTTCTTCCTTTTGATAATTTCAAACTTAGCTCCACAATCTTCCAATTTCTTTAAAACAAATTCCAAGAAAGGATATTCTACATTTTTAATTAAAATATTTCCCTTAACCGCTAGGGCCATAATAATAAAAGTACCGGCTTCAATTGGATCATACATCAAGAAATGCTTAAATCCCTTTAATTTTTTCTGTCCATTAATAATTAAGGTGTGCTGCCCAACTCCAGTAATTTTCGCTCCCATCTTTTTTAAAATCTTGCATAATTCCTGATTCTGATAATCGCCATCAGCAACCTTAATAATTACTTCTTCGTTTAATAAACTAGAAAACAATAAAAGATTGGCGGTAGCGGTAACCGACAGTTCATCCATAATAACCATGTTATCCTTCAATTTCTGCGGAGCCGTCATTGTAAACCTTCCTCTTTTTTCCTTAATATCAACTCCCATTTGAGAAAAAGCGTCTAAATGAGTATCAATCGGTCTGACTCCAATAACACAGCCACCTGGCTGAGGCAGGCTTGCCTTTCCAAATCTAGCTAAAATAGCTCCGAACAAAAGAACTGAACCGCGGAACTTTAAAACTATATTAGAATTTATTTTTGAAGGATCCATGTTTTTAGCATTGATCCTGATTTTTCTTTTTCCCAGCCATTCAACTTTAACCTTCATACTCTCAAATATTTCCAACATCCTAAAAATATCTTCGACTAAAGGAATATTATCTATAACACAATCTTCACTAGTTAATAGTGTTGCAATTAAAACAGGAAAGGCTGCGTTCTTTGAGCCTCTCGCCTCTATCTCTCCCGATAATTTTTTACCACCATGAATTACAAATTTTTCTTCCGACATATATTATTTCTTAGCCATTATGCTTTTCTTGTATAAATCAAGATTATCTAAAACTGCACCAGTTCCCTTGGCTACACAACTCAAAGGATCGTCAGCAACAAAACAAGGAACTCCAGTTGACTTGGATAACAATGCTGCAATATTTCTTAAACAAGCTCCGCCACCAGCAACCACCATTCCCTTATCCATAATATCAGCTGATAATTCAGGAGGAGTCTCTCTTAAAACATTCTTAACACACTGGACTATCTCCGCTAAAGGTTCGGTTATTGCTTCACAAACTTCATTAGAAGAAATTCTGATATTCTTAGGCAGTCCCGCAATCAAATCTCTACCTCTGATTTCAAGATATTTTGGTTCTTTTTCTGGCAAAGCTGTTCCAATCTTCATTTTAATATCTTCCGCAGTTTGTTCTCCAATCGCTAAGTTGTGTTTGTTTTTAATGTATTCAGAGATAGCAATATCTAATTTATCCCCCGCTACCCTTAAAGAATGAGAGCAAACAATTCCACCAAGAGAAATAACCGCTACCTCAGCTGTGCCCCCTCCAATATCAATAATTAAATGACCAGAAGAAGAATTAATTGGGATGCCCGCTCCGATAGCAGAAAGGATCGGCTCTTTGGCTACGAATACTTCTTTAGCTCCCGCTAAAATACCTGCTTCAATTACCGCTCTTTTTTCAGTTGAAGTAATTCCAGCTGGAACTCCAATCAGTAATTCTGGCTTAATGAATTTAAAAAATCCTGTATTAACTTTAGAAATAAAATGCTTAATCATTGCTTGAGTAATTCTGTAGTCAGCGATTACTCCATCTCGAAGAGGCCTGAAAACCTGAATTTCATCAGGAGTCCTTCCAATCATTTCCTTAGCATCCTTCCCAACAGCCAAAATTCTGTTTTCAGTCATTGAAACAGAGACTACCGAAGGCTCATTTAAAACCACCCCTTTATTGGGGACAAATACGAGAGAGTTTTTTGTTCCTAAGTCTATTCCTATTTTCATATTAAACTCATTCTATCATACCGAAATGCCAATTGGCAAGTCGCCCTTTTTGATGTATATATTAAGTATATGACAAAAAGAACGAGAACTGCCTTATTTGTATTAATGGTTTTAATTTTCACTGTAATTGCTCCAGTGATTATTATGTATTCTCAAGGATATCGCTTTGATGTTAAGAAAATGAAATTCCTTGAAACAGGGGGAATCTATGTCAAAACCATGCCCGGAGATGCAACAATCTCAATTGATGACAATTATCAGAATAAGACATCGGGATTTTCCAGGGATCTTTTAATACAAAATCTACTACCAGAAAATCATAGTATAAAAATAGAAAAGGAGGGCTATTATTCTTGGACAAAAACCTTAGAAGTCAAAGAAAAAAAAGTAGCCGAAGCTAAATATGTTGTTCTTTTTCCTAGCGAAATTCCTTTTGCCTCAATTGATAATGATGTTAAAAATTTCTACCCCTATCCTGACAACAGTAGGATACTTTTGCTAACTATTTCCAATGAATTATTGTCTTACGATGAAGAAAAAGGAGAAACTCAAAAAATTCTTTCCAAAACACAAACTCCATATAATATCTCGGACATATCATTTTCAGCTAGCAGCAAAAGGGCCCTAATTAAAACGTCGACTGGGCTCCACTATCTTTTAAATTTAGAAACATCGACTATTTCTTTAATTAAATCAATGAGTAGTAAAACCCAAAATGTTATCTTTGATTCAAACAATGAAGGCTATTTCTTTTACCAAGCAAATAATTTAATTTACAGAATTAATGCTGATAAACAAACCACTCCAAAACTATTCAAAAAAGAAAAGGTTGAAACTTTCACAGTCATCGGTAATGATGTTTACTCCCTTGAAAATGGAATCCTTTACAAGGATAATCTTCTGATTAATACTAATGAAACCCTTTCTAAGGAAGCCGTTGAAACAGCTGGAAATAAATATGAGTTAGTTTCAATGGAAAATGAAATATTTTTAATTGAAAATAAGCAAACAGCCTATTTATTCAATAAGGATACCAAAGCTTTTGATAAAAAAATAGAAGCTAAGGCTGAATTAAAATACACGCCCTTTTACGATCGTATACTCTTTGCTGCCGACAATGAACTTTGGTTATTATTATTAAAGGATGCTGAAACCCCTTTCTTTAAGAAGGCCTATACAACAATCTTCATCTCTAGATTCTCGCAGAATATTGGAGATATCAAATGGCTAAACGGAGATTACTTTGTCTATACCTTGGATAATAAGGTAAATATTAGTGAAATAGACAATAGAGATCATATTAATTCTTTTGAGCTTCCTCAATCGGAAACATCTAAAATATTCTTCAATGGAAATACTAAAAAACTCTTCCTATTAAACAAAGAAGAGCTATTGACCTCGGAGAACAAGATAATGCAATAGAAACTATAAACAACTATAGTCTATTATATCGCAACCTTTCATTCCATAATTACAATTTATTTCTCCAACACATCCAACAATGCCAGCACTATCTAGGCACCATATTGAACCTCCTGGCAAAGTTTTTTGGATACAATAAGCTGTTCCAGAAAAATTCACATTTAAAATCAAATCTCCCTTTCCTTGAGATTGAATATCATTGCATAAAGCAAGGCCATCACTGCCGCTAGCAACAAGCGAAGAGTCTATTGCCATGCAACTAGAAAAAGATAAGGCGACACCATAATTACCTTTTTCTGTCTTATAGTTTTCAGCACTTAATTTAAATTGTTCTATAGCCGACTTAATCCTAGCATCTTTAGCAACTGTGCCCGTATTAGAAGTTTCAAGTATAATAAAGCCAACCAATAGGATAATAAACATTAAAAAATTAAAAACGAGGGGAAACGCTAAATAAATTCTGAGTGTTTTTTTAATTACTGCATAGATAGATAAAATAATTGAAAAAGATATAAATATCCAAAACATCCAAGCTATAATATTAGCCGACAAAGAGATATAGCTAGCCAAAAAAAATGTTGGCCAAGCTAAATAAGACAACCAAAGTAAAATATTTATTATTATAGGAATTTTTATTTCCTTAGAATCTTCTTGTTTTTTGTATTGCATATTTATATTGTTTTTATATATTAGCTATTAATTTTACTCAAATTTAAAACTCTTCAACATCTCATCTTCATAATATTGATATGTTGAAGGATCTTCTGGATTAGTTTGAAAAGTTCCTTCCTGTCCCAAAACAACTGACATAACCTTTTGTTTTTCTGGAGAATAAATTATCTTATAAGCAAAATTAAGATAACAACTTCCCCACCACGGGTCGCTCTCTTCCTTTTTCCCACTACCGGTAAGATAAATTTCGTAATTCCCAGTTTCTTTTAAAAGCTTGAGATTTATAATACATTCCGATCCGAAGTTTTCTTTAGCAAAATTTAAAATATCCGTCTCATTCTTTACATCTTTTACTATAATTTTCCATCCAAAAAGTGGCTTTTGGTTAAAATAACCATTAGCCTTAGACTCCTCAACAGCTTCTTTGAATAGCTCTAAGGACTGCATTGTCTTTGTGCAATCTCCTTCATTATCAGCACCATAATTATCAGCGGCATAATAATATTCCTCAGCTATATATACTGCATTGTTTGCATTGTCTTCAAAAATCTTTACGGGAACAGATATTGCCTTCCTTGGCGAACACCTATACATTCCATATGATTCAGGAGGAATCTTAATCGAAAAACCTAATTGACTGTTTGTATAATTTATCCAATTAGATGTATCGACAGGATTCTTCGTGTAAACAATTTTATTTTCCTTAACTGGCTCAGGCTCTGGCTCTTTTTTTATTAATAAAGAAAGCAGAGATGGCACAATAAAAATACAAGCTACAATAATTAAAATTTTAATCCAATGTTTCATTGTAATTCAATTAATAATATTAAATTTATTATATCACAAAATTAAAAACACCATATAAAAATATGAGTGTTATTTGTATGTCTTTAATTCCTCTCCAGCCATTATTCTTTCGCATTCAATCGGGTAGTCTCGACTAGCGAAAACCCTCAGAATAAGTTTCTCTTGTAAGGGATTTACTTTTCCTGTCCTTACAAGAATCATGAAGCTGGGAAAGTTATAAAAAAGAGCTAAACTGCTCGAGATATCTTTATGATTAAGGCTGCCGACAATGACAACCGAGTGTTCTTCTTCGCAGCCTTCGGGATAGACACTGTATGTTGCCGGCATCCGCTGAATGCCATCTCTAATGTCAATCTCTTCGCCGTTCTTGAAAAACATCTCCACATGAAATTTGTCTTCCATTATTCGAGTAATGAAAACTCTTATCCATGATTCATCTTTTCTATGATAAAGATATCTCGAAGTCACTTTTTCTCCTGGCAAACTCACCGATCCATCTTCTTTTGTTATTAAAAGAACTCCTCCGCAAACTTTCTCAAAGAATGCGACATAGAGAAATTTCAAAAGAACCATTGCGTCTTTTTCTTTCATGTTTTCACCAATTCCTCGTCTAGCATCGCTAGATTGCCTAAAGACTACCATCAAGAAATACCTTTGTCAAACTAAAACCAGAGCTTTCGCTCTGGCTTTGAATATTAACGTTTTGACCACTGTGGAGCTCTTCTCGCTCTCTTTAAACCAAACTTCTTTCTTTCCTTCATTCTTGGATCTCTAGTTAGATATCCAGCCTTTCTTAATCTCTTTCGATAATCAGGATTAAACACGACTAAAGCTCTAGCAATTCCATGTCTTACGGCCTCTGCTTGGGCATTTACACCTCCTCCACTAACCACGGCTGTTATTCTGAACCTTTCCAATGACTTCATCTTGTCTAATGAAGCTAAGGCTGTTCCTTGTAATGATTTAGTTGGGAAATACTTAGTGAAATCCATTCCATTAACTTCCATTCCGTTAGCTCCTTTTGTATACATCCTTACTCTGGCAACGGCAGTTTTTCTTCTTCCTGTCGCCTCAAAATACTTATCTCCTAAGTTTTTAAAATCTTCTTCGTTAACAACAAAATCATCATCGTCATCAACTCTTACGGGCAAACCAAAATCAATATTCTCAATTTTTACTTCAGCCTTTACTTCTTTCACTTCTTCTTTAACCTCGGCAACCTTCTTTTTGGTTTCCTTTTTAACAGAAGAGACTTTCTTCTCTTTTTTCTCTGTTGGTTTTTTTGTTGTTTTTTTCTCAGCCATATAATTATTCAAACTTTAATCTCTTTAAATGTTTTGCTCTTAATCTATTCTTTGGTAGCATTCCATTAACAGCGAACTTAATTAGCTGTCCAGGATTCTTTTGAAATATTACATGCATTGGAGTGTGCTTGTCGTTTCCTAAATATCCAGTGTGTCTAAAATATGTCTCATCCTGCATCTTGTGCCCAGTTACTTTAATTTTATCAGCATTAGAAATTATAACAACATTATTCGGCTCTTTGTTGGGAGCATAATTAACAGTTGTTTTGCCTTGCAAAATACCGCAAATTTCGGCAGCAAGTCTTCCTAAAACTTTACCTGTCGCATCAATCCTTATGGTCTCTTTTTTTGTAATTTCTTTTGTCATAAAATTAAACTAATTGAATCATTGCCATTTTGGAACTATCTGATTTTCTCTGTCCCATCTTTGTTATTCTTACATATCCTCCTTTTCTGTCTTTGTACCTAACTCCCAAATCTTCCATTAATTTCTTAACTGCACGAGGAGTAAAAGAAGCAGCTAGATATCTACGAGCAGCCATATCACCTTTCTTAGCTCTGGTAATCTTTCTTTGTACAAAAGGAGAAAGCTCTTTAGCTTTAGCTTCAGTTGTCACAATCTTTTCTTTTAAAATCAAAGATGTAGCCAAAGTCTTTAACAATGCATGTCTTTGGTCTCTTTCTCTATGTAGTCTTCTTCCTTTCTGTAGTTTTTTCATATTACTTTTCTTTCTTTTTTGTTGTCTTCTTTACTGCCTTTTTCTTGGGCTCTTCCACCTTCTCTTCTTCTTTAACGGCCTCAGCTACTCCCCCCATTTGTTCTCCTAAAAATCCGAACTGGGCTAAAAGTGTTTCTAAAGATTCAGCAAAAGCCTCTTCTGGCTTAATTGTTCCGTCAGTTTCTATTTCTAAAGAAATCTTATCAAAATCAGTTCTATTTCCAACTCTCATGTTTTCAACAACATAGTTGACTTTCTTAATAGGAGTGAATATTGCATCCATTCCAATTACGCCGATATCTCTTTTGACCTCTTTGTCTTCAAAGACATAGCCGACTCCTTTTTCAATCTTAATCTCAATTTCCAACTCTGTATTCTTATCAGTTATTGTCGCAATATGCAAGCCTGGGTTAGCTAATTTTAAGTCAGCTGGACATTCAAAATCTTTTCCTGTAACTTCCTTCTCGCCCTTTACTATTAAAGTTGCAAGTTGAGGCTCATCAGTAAATAATTTAAATCTTAATTGCTTAATGTTCATCAAAATATGCAAAACATCTTCTTTTACTCCCGAAAGAGTAGCAAATTCATGAGGAGCATTTTTAATCTTAACCTCAGTCACGGCAGCACCGTTTAGAGATGACAAAAGAACTCTCCTGATAGCATTACCGAGAGTAATTCCGTAGCCAGGATAAAGCGACTCTATTTCGAATATAGTGTTGTTGTCGCTTACCTTTTTTGTTTTTATTGAAGTTGGCAATGGAATCATATGTTTTAGTTATGATATTTATTTATTACCTTGAATAGTGTTCAAAGATTGTTGAAACCTCAGATGGCAATTGTACATCTTCTGGTGTTGGGTATCTCATTACTTTGCCCTCAATTTTATCTCCGTCGTAGCTCAACCATTTAGGCAAGCTGTACTTCTTCATCATTTCTGGCAATCCTTTTAAAATCTCCTTACCCTTTGATCCTTCTCTGATTGAAATTGCATCCCCAACGCTAATCCTGTATGAAGGGATATCAACTTTCTTTCCGTTAACCAAAAAGTGTCCATGAGTAACTAATAATCTAGCCTGACCACGAGACTTAGCCCAGCCCATTCTAAAAATGATGTTATCTAATCGGCTTTCCAATTTAGCAATTAATTGAGAAGCAACATCGACTCCAGAGCCTCTGTTCTCCATAACCTCGAATACATAATCTTTAAATTGTGATTCAGAAATATTGTACCACTTTTTAATTTTCTGCTTTTCTCTCATCTCACGGCCGTACTCAGTCAAAGCAGACCTTCTTTTCTTGGCCTTCTGTCCTGGTGCGAATGGTCTCTTAATCATGGCACATTTAGAACCCAAACATTTCTCTCCTTTTAAGAAAAGTTTGTCTCCTAACCTTCTACAAATTTTACACTTTGCTTGTTTCATAAATAATATTAAAGATTATAACCTTCTGGGCTTTTTAGGCTTGCAACCGTTATGCGGAATTGGAGTAACATCCTTGATTGAATTTATCTCAAACCCCTGAGCAGCGATTGACCTCAATGCTGATTCTCTTCCTGAACCAATACCTTTTACCACTACTTGAACTTTTCTGATTCCCATCTTTTCAGCAATAGCTCCGATGGTTTCAGAAACTTTTGAAGCAGCGAAAGGAGTTGATTTCTTGCTTCCCTTAAATCCAATCTTACCCGCCGACTTTGAAGATAAAACATTACCCATAGTGTCGGTTAAGGTCATAATTGTATTGTTGTATGAACTGAAGATATATATTTTACCTTCTCTAACAGCAGCAGCTTTGCCAACTTTAGGCTCTTTGCTTAAAGTCTTCTCTAGCTGTTCTCCCTCCTTAATCATTTCTGCTTCAGTTTTTTGTATTACGTGTTTTTTCCCCATAGTATATTAATTTCTATTTAGGTCCTGGTGCAGCTTTTCTTCCTGAACCGACCGTCTTCCTAACATTGTGTCTAACTGTCCTATTATTGATTCTAGTTGTTTGTCCTCTTACTGGCAAACCTTTAGCATGCCTAGAACCTCTCCATGAACCAATATCTCTTAATCTCTTAATGTTCATCATCACATCTCTCTTCAAATCTCCCTCCACTCTGAAATTCTTTTCAATGTATTGTTTAATCAAACTAATATCATCCTGAGTTAAATCTTTAGCTTTTTTGTTTAAAGGAATATTGCAATCAGTTAAAATCTTTTTAGCTAAAGCTGGTCCTATTCCGTAAATGTAGGACAATCCAACTTCTATTACTTTTTCGTCTGGAATGTTAATTCCGATAATTCTTGCCATAGTGTGTTTAATTATGCACCTTGTCTTTGTTTGTGTTTAGCGTTCGCCTTGCAAATAACATAAACGCGTCCTTCTCTGCGGACGATCTTACAATCTTTGCAAATTTTCTTAATTGATGGCTTAACCTTCATGTTATTTTTTTCTAAATATTATTCTCCCCCTTCTGGCATCATAGGGAGTCATTTCCACGGTAACCTTATCGCCAGGCAAAATTCTAATTTTATACACTCTTAATTTGCCTGCCAAATGCGCCAAGACTTGAGACTTGTCGTCATCTAGCTCTACCTTAAAAAAGCCGTCTGGCAAGCTTTCTATCACTACTCCGTCTTTTTTAATCTTGTCGTCTTGTTTTACCATTTGAAAGATATTAAGACAATAGCAAAACTTTCGCTTTTGGTCAAGAGATTAAAGCTTTTTGCCTATTATCTACTTTTTACCACGATTCATTATTTATGTAAATATTAGAATTTCAACTCAATATTTATCCCCTCCTCATTATTAGGAATCTTAAACTTAAACCAAGGAGAAAGTTTTATCTCTATCTTTTCTATCTCTGGCATGTTTTCTAAAAGAGATGAGGAAGAAGCAATATCCTTGCCCTTTAGGCTATCTAATAACAAAGCATTGTCAGGCAATGAATAAATCTTGCCTTTAAAAACAACGTTTAAGGTGATTGTTCCATCTTTGTTTAATTTCTTTTCCTTGACCTCATAAGTTACACTATCGGGAACCATTGTTTTTAATTCAGAGATATCTTTACTTAATAATGATTCTCCCAATGTGTTCGCATCTTCATTTCTAAAAACAGTTGCCTCAGTCTCTATGTGCCCTGATGCACTGAATGTATCTAATTCATCCCCCGACTTAGCGCTAACTGATAGATTAGAAAGGGCTGGAGAGATATCTTCTGAAAAATATGAATATCCTTGAGGAATAGTAGCAATCAAAGCTTGTTTTGATTCTTCATCATATTTTTCTTCAAAACTATCCTTGGCTAAGTTAATATCATTGGCTGTGACAATTTTAACCTGAGATTCTTCGCCTCCTGACATCGCAGTAACTGACTCCGCCCAAATATTTGAATAATATTCCGAACCGCTTAGTCCGGGAACGGAAAAAACGGTCGTAGAAATATTATATTTCTCTCCCGCTTCAGCCGCAGTAACTTTAATTTCAACCGAACCAGGAACTGAATCAGAGGTAGCGGCAGGAATCGTAAAGGCAGTATCTGATCTATATACTAATTCTCCAGTACTAGACATGAACCTAGTATTTTTAACTAAACTTAAAGCTTTGGCTGGACTCATCTTATTAAACACCTTGATCGTTCCAGTTGCTTTTTTAGCTTTTTCATCGGTTCCGGTCGCATTATATGTTTCCGAACCATCCCTCTTATCAGAGAAAACAATTCCAGGAACAATATTGTTTTCGTAATCAATTACTGCTTCTGTAGTATTAATAGTAAAAGTAGCCTCAGCGATGACCTCTTCGGTTACAGGAGTGATAGAAACATCAGCCTTGGCTGGAAAAAAGAAAAACACAGCTGTTAAAATTAAAACTATAGCAACCAAAAAAGGAATAAAAGGAAAATTCATTCTTTTTCTCTGAATCGGCTCTCTCGCTGAACATTCCCTCGCCATTTCTTCGTGCTTTTCCGCCTGATGTTCAGGAGGAATGATGTCATATATTTTTTTTGCCATATGTTTATTTATTAATCACTGCTTTAATTCTTCTTACTCCCGCGCTGGAACTTTCTTCTTTGACTATTTTAAATGATTTCAAATCACTCGTTTTTTCTACGTGAGGACCAGCACAAATCTCTTTAGAAAATACTTCGCCGTTCTTAGGATTAAACATTGTCCAAACTTTAACTATGTCTGGATATTTTTCTTTAAAGAAAGCAATCGCCCCTGAATTCAAAGCTTCGTCTAAATTCATCTCTTCTTTCTTGATTTCCAAATCTTCTTGGATTTTTAAATTAACTAAATCTTCAACTTTCTTAATTTCTTCTGCGGTCATCTTTTGAGTGTGCTTGAAATCAAATCTCAATCTCTCAGTGTTAATATCTGAGCCCATCTGCTGCACATGCTCTCCTAAGACATTCCTCAAAGCAGCATGGAGTAAATGAGTAGCCGTATGCAATTTAGATCCTTCTTCTCCCGCATCCTTACCTACTCCTCCAAATTTCTTTTCTGCTCCCGCCCTAGAAATACTTTGATGCCTCTCTAGAGCCTCATTAAACCCTTTAATATCAATATTTATCCCCTTTTCTGAGGCAATCTCTTGTGTTAGCTCTAAAGGAAAACCATAGCTCTGGTATAGGTCAAAAACTTCTTCCCCAGTTAATTCCTTTTTTGTCAAAAGCATTTTTTCAATCATCGATAATCCTTTTTCTAAAGTAACTTCGAATTTCTCTTCCTCCTTCTCAATGATTTCAATAATGTCTTCTTTTTTAACTAAAATATTAGGATAAACATTTTTATACTTATCTATCACAATATCAATAAAGGGAAGGTAAAATTGAGAAGGCAAACCCAACATTTTGCTGTATCTAATAATTCTTCTTAATAATCTTCTTAAAATATAGCCCTGCCCCAAATTAGATGGCTCGACTCCGTCAGCAATTACAAAAATAGAGCTACGAATATGATCAGCAATAACTCTAAAAGCTTTCTTGTTTTCTATATATTTCTTACCCGAGACTTGCTCTAATTTAAAAATAAAGTCAGCGAATAAATCCGTTTCATATGAAGCACTCTTTTGATTTAATAACGACAATAGTCTTTCAAACCCGATTCCAGTATCAATATTTGTCTGAGATAACAATTCATACTCTCCTTTTTCATTTTTAAAGTATTGCATAAAAACAAGATTCCAAATCTCAACCACTCTTTTGCAGTGCTCACAATTTGGACCGCAATCAGGCCTACCACAACCTAGCTCTTCACCTCGATCGTAATGAATCTCAGAGCAGGGACCACAAGGACCAGTATCAGAAACTGGACCCCAGAAATTATCTTTCTTGGAACATTCTTTTATCCTCTCTAGGGGTATTCCGTATTTAAGCCATAGATTAATTGCTTCTTCGTCTCTTGATATGTTTCCTTCTCCCTTAAAAACAGTCACATGAATCTTATCCTTATCTAATCCTAATTTATTAACTAAAAACTCCAAAGCATATTTAATTGCTCCCTCTTTAAAATATCCATTATCGTCTTGTCCAACAGACCAGTTGCCTAGCATTTCAAAAAAAGTATGATGAGTATCGTCCCCTATTTCTTCAATATCTCCAGTTCTAAAACATTTTTGACAAGTTGCTAGGTGTCTTGAATTAAAATCTTTAACTGGATCTTTCTTTCCTGATAAATACAAAGAAAATTGTTGCATGCCAGCAGTTGTGAATAAAACCGAGGGGTCGGTTGGCAAGAGAGAAGACGAAGGAACTACCTTGTGTCCCCTTTCAATAAAAAAGTCCAAAAAAAGTTTTCTTAATTCTTGAGATTCCATTAAGTATAAAATACCAAATTAAAGGCTTCGGGTCAAATATTGACCATTTGACTTCAAACTAATAAAGATGTTTAATGAAAATAAGCACGGAGGTGCTTTCGTGGAAAAAGGATTCTACCTTAGGATTATTGGAGAAGGACTAATCTTATTAGCAATTCTTTCTCTCTTCTGCTATTTTACATTATGGACAGACATTGGAGTAACAATCAACAACATTGTCCTAATTGGAATTGCCTTTGAAGCCGCAGGAACAGTCTTCCTCTATCTATCAAATACGATAACGGAAGAACCGCTGATTCTTGCTATTTTACTGCTGGCGTGTGCAACAGCCGCTGTAATGATTTCAGCATCAGCTATTATTACTATGACAATAGTAGTAATCTGCTTCTCTGGAGCAATATATTTCAATTTCAGAAGAGACAACAAAACTGTGCCACCACAATTGGTGACGACAGAATAACACAATAAAATACGTGTTATTTTTTTACAAAACAAAAACGCACCGAATAAAACGGTGCGCTTCTTGATTTAAAACTATTATTTATCGGAAACCTTTTTCCTCATGTCTTCGATAAATCTTCCAGCAGCTTCTTTGCCGCCCAATCCAAACGATAATCCCAGAGCCAAAGTTATGGTTCCGACGAATCCCATAACTAAAACCTTAACAATCTCTGGGGTAACTCCTAACTGCAATAATACTGCCAAACCGGCAAAAATATATATTGCCCATTTTACTATCGATCCTAAGAAATTAACTGAACTGATTCCCATTTTCTTAGTCGAAACCTTAACCATTTTTTCGATAATGTCAGCAATAATAATTGCGACAACTAAGATAATAATAGCGACTAATAAACTTGGCATCCAAGCAATGATTCCTGCTAGTAATCCAGCAAAAGCCACCCAGCCCATAATATCTGTCACTATCATCAAGAAAACGATAACAAGAATCCATTTACAAATCGCTCCAATAAAGCCTGAAGGCTCTACTTTAACGTCAGCACCAGATAAAGCTTCTTTCCAGCCAGTCTTTTCAAAGACGCTATCAAATTTAAGCTTATTTAATACCTGAGCGACTAACTTTCCAATCCAGATAGCTATAAACCAGCCTAGAATGAAAATGATTATTGCAGCCAAGAGATTAGGAAGGAACAAAAGTATTTCCTCCCAGGCACCCTGCAAAGCCTGCGTAGTAATTAATGACCAGTCTTGTATCATATGTTTTTCCACCTTCTTACACTTCTTAAATCAAAAGAGATAAAAGAAACTCAGAATAAGCGGACATTATTATGCAATTATTATATCAAGACGAGAAAAAGGAGGCAAACAAGTTATCAACAGGCTACCTTTTTACCATTCTTTTTTAATTCTTTAATTGAAAAGAACATAAACAATCCAAGTAAAGCAAGTGTGCTTACTGGAGCAATCCAAAATGGAAATTCATAGCCAAAGGCTTCGAGAGTCATTATCGTTCCCAATAATCCAATTGAGTACATGGCTCCATTTTTTAAATATGCATACTTACTAATGCTATCTATTCCTTTAATGGTTAATTGCCTAACAATAATAGCTCCCAAACCATTACCAATAATAATCAATGGAATAGACATAGTAAAAGCAAAAGCTCCAATTACTCCATCAATTGAGAAAGAAGCATCCAATACCTCTAAATATAGTATCTTGCTCCATGCACTCATATTCCCACTCAGTAGCTCTTTCTCTTTTTCTTCAGCATTCTTTTTAAATCCATCGGTAATAAAAAAAGCAGAAACTCCGATGGTTGCAGCTAAGGCTAATATAGGATTGACCTGGACAGCAAAATAAACAATAGCGGTTGTAAAAATAGAAGCGATAGCATAAAACCAAACCCCCTGCTTATGAATAAATCCTTCGACCCAGAGAGCGTACTTTTTCTCCTCCAAAAACAACCAAGCCAAAAATACTAAAAACAAATATGCACCGCCTCCCAAAAGAAGCAACGGTTTTGAAGCTTCAAGAGAATCAGCTACCATGCCACTACTAGAAGTCGAAAAAGCTGAAGAGAATACTTCAATAATAGATAATGAAGGATTGCTCAACCAAACAATTAAAAAAGGCAAAAGCCCTCTTACGGCGAAGACGGCAAAAATAATTCCCCAAAACAAGAAAATCTTTCTAAACTTCTCGGGCATTGTCTTCAAGACATGAGCATTGATAATTGCGTTATCAACACTACTAATAATCTCGAAAACACAAAGCCCTAAAACTACTACTAATATTTCTAAAATCATATGCTGATATTATACCAAAAGATTAAAAATAAAAAAAGAGGCAGCTAATCTTCTGGCATAGCCGCCTTTCGGAAATAACAGTAAGCCCCCTCTTTAGCCGCTGTTTCATCTCCATAGAGAACAACACAATTAATATTGCCTCTGACCACCGCCCCTTGTCGAATTACGACAATTTGCGCCTTGATATCGCCAGAACATTCTCCGGCGATATCAACCTTGTCAACATTAGAGACATCTCCGTCCAAGGATCCCCCGGGAAGAATGACGACGTTGACATTGGTTGGGCATAGTCCACCAATAGTGTTCTCTCTAAAAACCGATACATTTCCAATTACCTTGCCTGCCACCTTAAGACAGGAGTAATAATTGCTGTCGGCGACAAGGAGAATATCCTTGTCGATTATTTGTTCTCCTTTCTCAACAAACACCATCCTCTTTTTTAAAATTTCTCTCATACAAGTACCCCCTAAGATTGTCTCAACCATTAAAACATATATTATATAAAATGTAAAGGGCCACGATTTTCCGTAGCCTCTTTTTGTTCTTCTTTCTTTTCAGTAATTGAAGAAACTTCCTTGGTCTCTCCTGTAGAGAAATCATGAGCGGTTCCATCACCCTTAAAGAAAAGCGCAGTCATCTCAAGCTCCTATTAAAATGATATTCCCTATTAGATAACATGTCAAACAAAAAACCCGCACAGCGGGTCTTTGTTGTCATTTTATTTTATTTTTGTTTCTTTCTTTTCTTTATAAAATAATATCCAAGTCCAAGAATAATAATAATTAATCCCATCCAAAGGTAACCATTATTCAAGCCAGCATTTACCAAACTAGCTTGTCCATTATTTATCAAAGAATTTTCTGCAGTTTCTGATTGAACAGAAGTTTCAACATCTTGTGTTTCTTGCTCTGATTGTGCAATCTGTTGAGGTGTTTCTTGCTCTGATTGTGCAATCTGTTGAGGTGTTTCTTGTCCTGGTGTTACTATTACTGCATTAATAGTGTAGCTCCCGCCTATTGAAGCTGAGCCAAGGGAAATACCCTCACCTATTATATCCACGCCTGTGGCATTAATAGAGGCTGTGGCAGCGGTTCCTGCCTTAACTGATAGGGTTAGCAATGCCTTGTCTGAAATGGTACAATTTGGGATGCCAATTAAAAAATAAGGATTTGAACAGGTAGGCGAAGATTGTGCCATAACGTCACTTGCTACAGTTATGCTTTGACAGGTTAGATTATTAAAAACTAGCGTGCCTTCAATTGCACAAACCTTATTGCCTGAAGCATTTACACCCACAGATGCATCAAAGATATTCCCAGCAGTTTTAGTAATACTTGCTGGAGAAACATACAAAGAAGCACTGGCAGCGTTTGCTACTCCAGAGAAACTAACAACTGATAAAAAGATTGCTGATAGTATAATTTTTGTTTTAATGTTTTTCATATTCATATTTTATTTATATACCCCAATTAGACATCATTAAAGAGAAATCATATTTATCAACCTTACTATCATTGTTAAAGTCGCAAACATTAGTTCCTGTTTTACCCCAATTAGACATCATTAAAGAGAAATCATATTTATCAACCTTACTATCGTTATTCGCATCACCTTTCTTAGCTGTTGTTGTAGTGGTGGTTGCTACGGTAGACCCGCCTCCTCCACTTCCTCCGCCAGAACTAACAGTGCTTAATGATGCAAAGGTAGTAAAGTGGTAGGTATAAATCTTGGTATCAGTACCATTTGAGATATAACATTCATTAGGGAAAGTTGGAGCGGTTGGTGAAGCATAAGTTCCTCCGCAAGTACTAGTAATCTGAACCCAAGTTGATGAACCTGACGGCTTGTAGCCAACAGTTCCAGTTACACCATTAAGAATAATGGATACTGGCTTATCAAATAACAAGATGCCAGCCGAAGAACCCACTTCAATTACAGTACTACCTACAGAAAATCCTGAAGGAGCACTGCCTGAACTAGAACCAGTTTTTGGCGGAGCAATCTTTCCATCCCAGCCAGAAGGTGCCAAAACGGTTGTAGTATCAGGAATAGACACGCTAACACTGGTAAGATCACTATTAGATAAAGTAAAAGGTTGATCATCAACACCAGATTCTAAAACAACCGCTTTGTCCACTGTCATAGTTTGACCACCAACGTTCTGCGGAACGGATAAATCTTTTCCTGAAAGATTACCACTAGTAAAATCATTAAGTGTCTTATCTTCTCCACCAATAGTAATATGACCAGCAACCACTGTGTCAACACTGGTAGAAACATCCATTACTGTAGAATTACTTAAGTTTATATTAGTCGTTCCAGTTGGTAAATCAGCTTGTCCAGAAGTTGAAGAAGTCAATGAAACATTTTCACTGCTTCCATCTACTGAAGTTATAATATATATGAAAGATGCAACTGCTGATTTATTATCACCAGAATAACAAGAAAGTGCCTTTATCGTTTTAGTAGAAGCGATAGAGATAACTCCACTATAAGTTGTTCCAGTTGTACAAGTTGGAACTGTGCCATCAATTGTGTAATGAATACTTGTTGACCCAGTAGCAACTAAAGCAACACTCTTTGTAGTATTATAACTCCCAGCCAAAGGACTAGCTGTAGGAGCAACGATAACCGTACCGTTAACTTCATTGCCAACAGTGCTATTAATTCCAGTGCTTAAGTTTCCGGTTACTTCTGATGCCATCACTAAATGACCCAATATAAATAATGAAAACAGGGATATCAAAAGTACAGATATTTTTAGTTTATTGTTTTTCATTTCTGGTTTATTGCTTGATATTATAACACTTAATAAATATATGTCAATAGCTATTGCTGAACTGGGATGCTCGCTATAATTGTAATCGCTTTAGTCGCATCTTGTAATGAACCATCTAAGGCCTTTGCAATAACTGTAACTGATCCAGCACTTATTCCAGTTAGAACACCTGACTCATTGATTGTAGCCCTATCAATATTATCGCTAGTCCAAACAGACCAAGCTACACTTTTGTTAGCCGCTTCAAATGGAGATAATTCGGCAATCATTTGCAATGTTCCAGCCTCAGTCACAGTATCTATATTATTTTCTCCTTTTATTGTCATACTGCTAACTAACATAGGTGTCGATCCTGTAATTATTTCTCCTATAAAATCTCCATCTGTTCCTGTCTGAGGGAAAGTACCAATTATTCTAACTGGGCCTGTTGCACCCGTTCCAGTTATCATTCCAGACATAGTATCTATTCCATTGGAATTAATATCTGCAGTAATTAATCCATTAATATCACCCGAAACAGTTCCTGAGAAGCTAGCTCTATTTTCAACATAAGCAGTTACTTGCCCTGAAATTGTTACTGTGTAGGTTCCTGTAATAGTTCCTGAAACAACTCCAGTGTTAGTAATAATGTTTCCAGATTCTGTACCATTAAATGATGGCACAACGTTAAGTATAAAGGTCACATTAGTTTCATTGCCTACCATGTCGTGAATTTTACCTTTAACTGTGTAGGTTCCTGCTGGATAATTACCAGGAATAATCATATTAACCTCTTTATCAGCTAAGATTTTCTGAGCACCGTCTAAAAGACTTATTTCTGTACCATTAGTTTTGATATAGGCAAAAGGTTTGTTACCCGCAGCTGCATCTTTAAGGTAAGCTTCGTAAGCTGATGGGAAATTAGTTGAATAATATGTTTGTAAAATACTTGTCTGTCCATCAGTGGGGACTAATGATAATTCAACAATTTCATTTTTAAGATTTTCTGAAGCTGTTGATCCTGAAGCAAATTGAATAAAATAATTTGTGCTTGCCTTGCCATCAGTATTTAAGAGATAATTATCAACATTAAAGTTCATTGAAACACTATTGGCTGTGAAGCCAACAATAGCAAGAGTCGGAGCATCTGTATCCCCTGTAACTGTAAATATTTGAGCTGCGTCTTGAACCATTTTGTTGCCAACTAAGTCAGTGATTTTTCTGCCCCAAGCATCAACGATGTAAGAAGCATTTGCATTTTTAATCAAAGACCCTGTGTAAGTGATAACAATAGATGTTGCGTCACCGCTTAAAATAGCACTTGAAATATCAACAGCACGTGCTGGTTCGTCTTGGCCTGTAGTATGAGCTAAGTAAAGAACACTGTCATAAACAGCTAAGCTTGAAGCATATTCAGTATTAGGAACAATAGTACCATCTGCGTTGGTCAATTGAACTGGCTCGCTGAAGGTATAAGTAATTGTTTTTGCAGATTCATCATGGCCAACAGTTGCTGTTGGGAATGTTGTATCCCCTGTAACTGTAAATATTTGAGCTGCGTCTTGAACCATTTTGTTGCCAACTAAGTCAGTGATTTTTCTGCCCCAAGCATCAACGATGTAAGAAGCATTTGCATTTTTAATCAAAGACCCTGTGTAAGTGATAACAATAGATGTTGCGTCACCGCTTAAAATAGCACTTGAAATATCAACAGCACGTGCTGGTTCGTCTTGGCCTGTAGTATGAGCTAAGTAAAGAACACTGTCATAAACAGCTAAGCTTGAAGCATATTCAGTATTAGGAACAATAGTACCATCTGCGTTGGTCAATTGAACTGGCTCGCTGAAGGTATAAGTAATTGTTTTTGCAGATTCATCATGGCCAACAGTTGCTGTTGGAGCAACTGTGTCTATATTTGAAACTGTTGCAGTTACACTACCAACATTACCAACTGTATCAATAAAGTCAAAGGTAAATGAACCATTGGCTGTGAAGGTATAAGTTAATGCACCTCCATTATTAGTAACTGTTGCTGTTTCGTTTGGAGTAATTGTGGCAATTACAGATCCATTTGTTGGAGCTGCAACATCATAAGAAACAGTGGCTGTTGGAGCTGTTTTATCAATGTTCAAAACCGTTGCAGTTACACTGCCAACATTACCTGCTAAATCAGTAAAATTAAAAGTATATGAACCGTTAGATATAAAAGTATAGGTAAGATTTCCAACTACTGTTTCATTTGGAGTAATTGTGGCAATTACAGATCCATTTGTTGGAGCTGTAACATCATAAGAAACAGTGGCTGTTGGAACCACCTTATCAATGTTTGAGATAGTTACAGTCTGAGTTGTAACATTTCCAACAGTATCAGTGGCGACAAAATCAAAACTATCATTATTGGTAAAGGTATGAGAACCAGCATTTAATGTTCCCTCATTTGTTGTTGCTATTACTGTAATGTCTTGATTTGTCGGTTCTGTAGTATAATTGCTAATTGTAATAACTGGATTAACAGTATCAACTACGTTTACTGTTCTGGTTGCTGTCGCTGTATTTGGCACAGTTGCAGCATCAGTAGCAGTATAAGTGACTGTATATGTACCTGCTATATATGTATCAACAGAAGAATCATCGGGAATAGCATTAACAACTCCATTTATATTATCAAGAGCAGTGGCTCCTAATTCAACATAAGATGAAGTTCTTTCTATTATTTGAGGATTATCACCATTAAGAGTAATGGTCGGAGCTGTAGCATCAAGACTACTTTTAATACCATATGAAGTTGAATAAGAACCTCCAGCTGAACCATTGGGAACAGCTGCTTCAATAGTAATTTCAATTTGTCCCCCCCCCCTCGATGAATCAAGATCGGCAGAAGGGTTAAGATTCATTTCAGCACTATATTCCCCAGCAGCATTTATAGTAATAGCATGATCAGAATCAAAAGCATTTGAAGATTGAGCGGAATAAAATCTCATATTCCCTGAGGCTGGAATAATATTTGAACCGCTGACCCAGTCAGCAAATTTCATATTTAATATTTTTTCGCCTTCTGGAACGGTAACATCAAATACCCAACTCCAACCATTAGCAAAAGTTCCATCTGCTGTTGCGAATGTTTTAACCGCAGTAATTTCGGTAACTCCCAAGCCTGCAGCAAAAACATTTCCTGTCGCAACAAAAAAACTGCCAACTACTAAAAATGTAACTGCTAATAATCCTAAACTATTCTTGAAAAATGATTTTATCATATGTTTTTACTTATTTTTTAACTTTATTATTATAAAAAAATCCACCCAGAAAATATTACTCCTGCGAGGATTTTATGATGATATTAAATTATAACTCACAATTATCATTATTTTATACTTAAAAATAAAATAAACGACCTATTTTTAAGTTGTCTACAACATAAATCAAAAAATGATATTTGTCAAGTTTTCCGCAAACATCATCTTTCTTTGTGGACCGACGGGGACTCGAACCCCGAACCCCCTCATTGCAAATGAGGTGCTCTACCAATTGAGCCATCGGCCCTCACGGTGGGTATGCCTGGACTCGAACCAGGGACCTCGTCATTATCAGTGACGCGCTCTAACCAGCTGAGCTACACACCCTTTGATAAAATATATAAATGCTCCTTCATTAACTTAATACCCGAACACCTTTTTGAGTATACCACTTTTAACCCCATCTTTTCAAATGTTTCTTCCCACTCTTTTCTTTTTAAAAAATTCCCTTTGTTTCCATTCTTCTGAAAAAAACAAGCGAAAGAAATTCCATGGAAATAACAAAACAGTTTACTCAATAATCCTTCAGGAATATTTTCATAAATAACAATAATTCCCTTCGAAACTCTCTTAGCTTCTTTTAGCAGTTCTATTGGATTTTGACAATGGTGCAAAACAAAATTAATCAGAACTGCATCATATGAATTATCCTTTAAAAAAGACAAATTGTTTCCATTATATCTTCGAAAAGGAATTTCAACTACCCTATTGTCAATAATGTCTAATCCCAATACTTCTGAATTAAAAAATCTCCCGAATTCTTTACCAATAATGCCTGAGCCGCAGCCCAAATCAAGGAGAGAAGAATCTTCCTTGATAAAGTCTACGCAATCTTTGCACATTTCTCGACCAGCCTTTTCATATTGTTTACGAAAGAGGCTGTATTGGAAAGGTCCAATGCTTTTCATTTAGGATAATAGTTAGTTTCTTAGAGTTGTCCCGCTCAAGATAGTCTTTTGTTTAGGTAGAAAGACCAATACCTCATAATTAGTTCAGTGATCACTCAAGAACTAATTAAGGTCGTCAATTTGAAAAAAAATAAATGATCCACGAGCAGCTTCCGCTACCCGTGCCTTGTTA
>Ga0265297_10003344_pt1 | contig 29349 bp, 41 predicted proteins | sample Munlanlwell13791_FD_192502 | JGI IMG/M metagenome (GOLD analysis project Ga0265297, IMG submission 192502) | Leachate microbial communities from a municipal landfill in Southern Ontario, Canada - Leachate well 137-91 | ecosystem: Engineered > Solid waste > Landfill > Unclassified | place...
TAAGGAGTGAAAAAATCGTTCCGGGAAATTCAAGGATTTCCTGGAATGAAGATTTCTCCGAAAAACCTACGCAGAGAATGTATAAATTTTTAAGGTAACTCCTCTATAGTAAACGACTCTTTACTTCTTGTCAAGGGATAATTTTACCCGAATATCAAGAGATATTTTCTGTTCTAGTTTGCATATAAAAGGACTTATTGTAAGAACTTTTCCCCGGGTATAGAATGGCATAGGTAAACAAATGTTCACCCTAAGCAGGTGTATAATAGCGGCCTATGATAAGCCTGGATTGGAAGGATCTAGCACGATATCTCTTTATAGAGAAAAAAGTAAAGAACAACCGGAATATGGAGAAATTTTATAAATGCCGGTTCTCCGTTGTATGCTCTTTTTTTCAAGACAAGGATTTTACCTACGAGAATGTTCTCGCTTTTTTTAAGGACCTTACCGATCGAAAGATGTCGGCCTCCGGAATGAACACTTATATTACCGTACTAAAACATATCGCGCATTGTCTTAAGGTCCATTTTCTCGATGATTTTTCCCGGTTCGACGTACCGGATAAGTATTTCGACGTATTAACCCAGGATGAAATAAAACGGATAATCGAAGTACAGACTCCCCGGATCCGGGATCCGTCGTGTAATAACCGGTATAGTGTGGTAATTGAAACGCTGGCCGAAACAGGCATGAGGGCCGACGAGCTAGCTAATCTTACCTGGGGAGATTTTAAAGGTGATGTTCTTATTATTCAGAGATCGAAAAATAATTCTATGCGAATGGTCCCGGTTACTGAGGCTTTATCTAAGCGGATAGAAGATCTTCCCAGGTATCCGCATGGATATATTTTCGGTAGTCATAAGGGGAAAATCGACCAGCATCATCTTAATAACGAGATCCGGGAGCGATGTCGTATCCTGGAGATTAAAAAGATTATTACTTGTCATAGCTTTAGGCGGTCCTTTATTACCGAGTGCGGCAATAATAACGAAAACCAGATGAAGGTTTCCCGGATTGTAGGGCATAGAAATATTAACTCGACGAACCGGTACTACTATGGATCCATTCAGGCGCTCCGGGAGGTTGTCGAAAATCTTCCGATATGTGCTTCGAAGGTTGGACTCGATGTCGCAAAACGCCGGGCGAAGCGTTTCCTGGACTCATTCAAACATACGAGCTTTAAAACCATGTATAAGGACGAGGGAAATAAGATTGTAATCGAGATAGAGGAGCCAGTCTACGCGACAGTACGCCATAATTAGCGGACCTCTTGATTTTTGGAACAGTAGTCCCTATAGTATAGGGTAGGAAAAAGGGCTACAGAAAAAATGTAGCAGATGTTTTACCCGGCATACGATAACGGTCCATCAACTCAATCTTCCGACATTCTTAGTCTTTCCTTCCTTACTTCGAAGGGTTTCGATGCAAACGATAACGGCCTGGAGGCTTTAGGCTTATATGAAGGCGAGGCTCAGAATGACGTTATACTCTCAAAGCTCACGAATAAACAGCGGAAGGTCGCCTCCTATCTAAATGACGGATATAAACGGAAAGAGGTCGCGAAAAAGCTAGGAGTATGTATCCAGGCGGTCCATCAGATCGTACTCCGGATCCGGAAACGGTTACAGATAAAAAAGGCTATAGACTACGATAAATTCTTCATATCCAAGCGCGAACGACTCCTTAAGAACCTTACCTACTTTTACTGTCTCTCCTCGAATTGTTTCGAAGCGGAAAAGATATTTATTACGTGGGAGGTCCATCCGGTCCTTAAGGATTACGAGTGTCCGGGGATTGAGCTTATTAGCGCATGGGTACAGGAATTTATACAAGAATTAACAGTTACCTAATTACACTCTTTATATGGTCTTTAATTTTCCGGAACCGAAAAACCTCGGTAATCGACATGATGTTTTACTAAAAGATCCGGTATGGTCTCAATGCGAAAGGATAGCTCGCGAGAGGCGAGTACAGATCAGCGAAGCGATCGGTATTCTACTGGAGGGGGCGATAGCTGAGTATGACGCGGTATATGGTCAAGGCGCTATGGCTCTTCCTACGGTTGTTAAGGAACAGATGGAGAATGTCGAGGAGCAATCTCAGGAGGTCAAAAAGATAGCGATAAAGGAGCTGGACTCTTTAGATGCGGAACCGGAAAAAAAGATTAGGAAATGTGATAACCCTAAGTGTCCCTGGCCGAATGAATTACACGATCCGGACAATATGACGGATTTTAAGGATAAAAAATGCTGTATTCTAGCGTGCGCTGAGGATATGTCCCGGGCGGCTGGAGAGGCTCCTCATGCCTTCCTTAAAGGAGTAAAACAGAAAGGGAAAAAGCGTATAAAAGGATGGTCTCGGAAGTATCCGGATGGGTGTAGGGTGTGCGGTAGCGATAAAAAGAGACATATGGGCGGCGGCTTATGTAGTGGGTGTTATTTTAAGAAGCCATAATAAATATGAAAAAAAAGAGGAAAAACAACAAAAAAAGTCTACAACTGTCGACAACCGTCTACACGAAAGGTAAAAAGTCCCGGCAATCCCGGAAGGATAAAAAAGATACCGGCAATCCCGGGACCGCATACGAACGTCTGGACTATCCGGAACAGATCGCGATCGATCTCCGGCTTTACAATATGAGCTATGAGGCAATCGCGGCCGAGATGCAGAAGGAGTTTAAGAAGCGCGGAATGGAAAAGAAAGCTCCTAAGGAGCAAACGCTCCGGAGCTGGTTCGAAAAGGGCGGCAAGTGTAAAGAGGCCTACGAGGAAAAAAAGAAAATGCGCGCCGAGGAGAATAAAGCGCGGATTGCTGAAATGGATAAGAAGCTGATCGAGGCGGCGGTGGATGGCGTTATAGTGCTCCATAAGAAGATCCGGAAGGATAACCTACAGGCGGCTCTTGAAACGGTAAAGATTGTTAAGGAGGGAAAAAATAAGGATAAGAACCCGGTCCCGAACAACACGATCATTTATATACCTTCCAATGGACGAGGCTAATATCATTCGACCTCAGGAGGGCTTCCAGGAGGCGTTTTTAAGTAGCTCGGCTGATATCGTTATCGGAGGAGGGTCGGCCGGGTCCGGTAAGACGTTCGCCCTTCTTCTCGAGTTTGTCCGTAACATTAACGTATCCGGCTTCGGAGGTGTAATCTTCCGGAGGACTACGCCGCAGATCCGGAACGAGGGCGGTTTGTGGGATACGTCGGAAGAGCTTTATCCGCTTGTCGGAGGGATCCCGAAGGACAGTATAAATACCTGGGTATTCCCGAAAGGACCTAAGATAAAGTTTAACCATCTCGAATACGAAAACGATAAGCTCAATCATCAGGGAGCGCAGTATCCGTTTATAGGCTTTGACGAGCTTACTCACTTCTCCCGGTCCCAGTTTTTCTATCTCGTATCTCGTAACCGGTCCGTATGTGGTGTCCGGCCGTATGTCCGGGCGACGTGCAATCCGGACCCGGACTCATGGGTCGCGGATTTTATATCCTGGTGGATCGATCAGGAAACAGGTTTTCCTATCCGGGAGCGGTCCGGAGTAGTAAGGTATTTTACCCGGGACGCTGGTAATATCGTATGGGGATCCTCATACGAGGAGGTGGTGGAGAAATGTCCGCATATTTTCAACCAGGAGCAGTTTAAGAAGCTGGATAAGCGCGATCTCATTAAGTCGGTTACATTTATCCCCGGGTCCGTTTACGAAAATAAAAAGCTCATGCAGAAGGACCCGGCATATCTGGGAAATCTCTTATCGCTTGATGAGGCCGAGCAGATGCGGCTCCTTAAGGGTAACTGGAAAATACGACAGGACGGATCGGCTCTTTTCAACTATGTCCGGATAAACGATCTCTTTACCAATTTCGTAAAGGACCTGGATTTTAAGTGTATTACGTGCGACGCGGCTAGGTTCGGCCAGGATTTCGCGATTATTTATACCTGGACCGGCTGGAAGCTGGTCCGGATACAAATCCTTACCCGGTCCAAAACGACCGACATAACGAAAGCAATCGAGAAGGAACGAGAGCGGATGGGGATCCCGGTATCCCAGGTCCTCGTAGACCAGGACGGAGTCGGAGGCGGTGTAGTTGATGAGGGAGGATATGTCGGCTTCACAAACGGCGGCGCTCCTCTTCCGGATCCTAAGACCGGCATTAAAGAAAATTACCCGAACCTTAAGACTCAATGCTACTACCGGATGAGTGAAAAGGTAAACGCGGCCCAGGTTGCGGTCGACCTAAGCGATATCGTTATTGATGGAGAGCAAAGGAATGAGATAAAGATAGGGTCCAATATCTTTACTATCCGGAAGCTCATTACTAACGATCTCCGGGCGGTTAAAAAGAAAAAGCAGGACTCCGACGGAAAGCTACAGATAAACAGTAAGGAAGAGATGAAAAATACGCTCGGCGGCCGGTCCCCGGACCTGGGCGATACTCTTATGATGAGGTCCTACTTCGACCTGGAGGAGGTCGGTAGTCCGGAGGCCTTTATAATTTAGCTTTTTGTATAAGATTTCGCCTCCATATAAATACAATGGTTTCAAATGAGCATACTAGATTTTTTATTCAAAAAACAGGCCGGCCAGGCTAACACTTTAGGCGATCTTTTCTCGTTTTTTTACAATAAATCCGCTCCGGACATGAAGGGGAAGGAATACCTACAGAACTATATCGGATGGGTCTACGCGTGCGTATCGGCGATCGCGGAGGACGTCTCGACGATGGAGCTTGTTCTTAAGGAGAAGAGTAAGGACGGCTATAAGATTATCGACGATGTAAATCATCCGGTCCTAAAGCCCCTTTATAGTGTCAATGACTTTATGAGCTCCGGCCAGCTCCTTTATAATACCGCCGCATACGGCGAGCTGGAGGGTAACGCGTTCTGGTATCTTGCTAGAAACCTTAATGGAGAGATCCGGGAGATATGGTCTCTGGATCCTACCCGGGTATCGATCATAAAGGATGAAAAGACGTTTATCGGCGGCTATGAATTTAGGAAAGAGGACGGCGGTACGATCAGGCTTGCGGTTGATGAGGTTATTCCTTTCAAGCGGTTTAATCCTCTGGATCAATATCGAGGCATGGGGACCCTGGCGGCGGCCGCTATGGCGGTTGACGTGGACCGGTACGCCTCACAATGGAACAGGAACTTCTTCTTTAATTCGGCCCTTCCCTCCGGAGTAATAGAATATCCGTCTAAGTTAAAATCCGAACAGGCGAAAACACTCCGGGAAATGTGGAATAGTCTTTTCCAGGGGATCGGCAATTCGAATAAAACGGCGGTCCTTACGGATGGCGCTAAATTCAATAAGCTAAGCCTCAGTCAAAAGGATATGGATTTCCTCGAACAGAGGAGATTTAGTCGCGATGAGATCCTGGGGATCTTCAAGGTTCCGAAAACGGTCCTCGGTATCGTCGAGGACGTGAACCGGGCAAACGCGGAGGCGACGGAGTACGTATTCGCAAAGCGCGTCATTAAGCCGCGCATGAACTTCATCGTAGACCATCTAAACGAGTTTTACCTTCCGTTATTCGGAGCGAAGTATCAGAACCTACGCTTTACCTTTAAGGATCCGGTCCCTCAGAATATCGAGCTCGATCTTAAGAGAAAAAATACCGGTCTCGCCGGTATGCCCTGGCTTACTATTAATGAGGTCAGGAAAGAGGAGGGCCTGGCGCCGGTTGCGGATGGGGATAAGGTCTATATTAACTTCTCGCTGTCGCCTATGGGCGCGGTCCAGGACCAGGAAAAGGCTACGGCCGCAGATGTTAAGAAAGAGGCTGAAAAACTTAACAATATCTCCAAAGATGTTAAGGATACGATCGATAAACTCGGTATGGGCCTCGGTATTAAGCCGAAGATGGATAACAATCAATTTATAGAAAAGAGGGTTAAATTTATCCGGGAGGAGATCGGCGCGAAAAAGAAGGTCTTTACCGATGAATTTATGAAGCAGAAAAAGTACGTCCTGGGTAGGCTCAAGAAGAAAAAAAGCATTATGGTAAAGGCCGATAAGGACGACCTCATCGGAACCGTATTTGATGACTGGGAGAGCCAGGTAGAGATCCTATATAATCCGGTCGAGGAGACACTTCGCGAGTCCCTTAAACACTCCGGCCAGCATGTACTCGACAAGCTGAATATAAATATCTCATTCGATCTTAAAGCGCCGCGCGTTAAGGAATGGCTCGAAAAATACGCGCTGGAGCATTGTACCTCGATTGCGGACTCTTTTAAGGATGAGGTAAAACGGCTTATCAGCCAGAGCGTAGATGATGGTCTCGGCATGGAGGCGATCGCAGAAAAGATCGGTAACTTCTACGACGACCAGGCCGAATGGAGAGCGCTCCGGGTCGCCCGGACCGAAGTAATCTCCGGATACGCGAAGGGGACCCTGGAAGGTGCGGTCCAGTCCGGAGTCGTAAGGGGTAAGAAGTGGCTTACCGCAAATGACGACCGGGTCGAAGAGGAGTGCCTCCGGAACCAGCAAGACGGCGAGATCGGTCTCGACGATAGTTTTTCAAGCGGTGATAGTGCTCCTCCAGTCCATCCTAATTGCCGATGCGTATTACAGGAGGTAGTTAAAGATTAGGCTAAAAATGTATAAGTTATGGGCCGGTGGTCCATACAATAAGTAAAGAAATGGAAAAAAAACTTATTCGGAAAACTGTTAATATCGTCGAGACGAAGGCCTCAGAGGATGGGTCCCGGAGCTTGATCGTTAAGATCTCGACCATTAATCCCGATCGAAGTAAAGACATTGTTCGTCCTTCCGGTGCGGTCCTGGATAACTATCTTAAAAATCCGGTAGTCGCCGCCTTCCATAATTACTACCAGCCGGCGATCGGAATAGCTTCCGATATCACAATCTCCGAGGATGGCATTACCGCGAAAGTAACCTTCCCGAAGCCGGGAGTTTATGAGCTGGCCGATACCCTTTATGAACTGTATAAGGAAGGGATCCAGCGCGGATGGTCGATCGGTTTTATTCCGATGGAATGGACCGAAAAAGCCGAGGGAGGATATGACTTTACGAAATGGGAATTACTCGAGTTTTCCGCTGTCGTGGTCCCGGACAATCCGGAAGCCCTTACTATCATGCGGAGCAAAGGCCTTAACGCCGACACTTTCGAACAAGCAATCGCCGTAAAGGACAAAGAACACGCTCCGGCATGTCCGGACCTTAAGACCTTATTTCCCGATCTTTATAAGAAAGAGGAAACGGTCGCGGTCCTTCTTAAAAACGTCGAGATCGTTTCGGAAAAGAGCCTTATCGTTACTCACTTTACCGATGGCTCGAAGATCGAATATACCGGAGATGCCGATCTTATGAAGTTTTTTAAAGAGCTCTTCGAAGCTCACGCTCAGTTTAAAGAGGGTCGAGTCCTTTCCAGCAAGAATAGAGATCTTATCTCTAATGCTATAAAGCAAATGAACGAGGCCGGGAAGGCACTACAGGACCTTATAGAAGCCTCCGAGTCCGAGAAGAGCAAGGAAAAAGAAGAGGTTAAGGATATGAAGGGGGACGACCTGGAGAAATTCCTTACCTCGATCCGGTCCAATTTAAAGAAAATCGATAAAGACGCCGGTCTGTCATTACAGGCTATAAACAAGCTGTTCAACTTTAAAAATTCTGAACAGAGATAAATCCTTATGGAAAAATCAACCGAGGAAACTCTGAAAAAGGTCGCAGATCTGGTAACTCCAGCTGTAACCGAAGCGGCTATCGCTAAAATCAAAGAGGACACGACTCTTAAAAAGACCATCTTCGCGAATGGTGCTGTCGATGCAGAAATGCAGGAACAGAAAAAAGCGGCCGCTGAGGCATTTAAAAAACTGGGAACCGGACAGGTAAAGTCGCTTACTGTCGGTGGATCGACAAGCGGAGCAGAACTCGTTCCTACCTATGTCGCTTCTGAAATCGAAAGAGTCGCCGCGAAAAACGGTCTCGTTCGTAAATTCGGTCGTCCCTGGCCGATGGCTGGCGTTAAGGAGAACATTCCTACCGCCTCATCTGTTACGGCTTATAGGGTGAATGAGGGAGTTAAAATAACCGCATCTCAGCCTACAACCGGAGCCGTATCTCTGTCCGCTAAAACGGTCGGAGTCCTTATCCCGGTTTCGAAAAAGCTCATCATGGGCGCTACTCCGGCTTTCGTTGAGCGCTTGAATGAACTCGCCGGCGAAGCACTTGCGACGCTCGAGGACAAATGGGCTTTGCTTGGTCTTGCCGCGAATGAAGGTATCTTCCAGACGACCGGCGTTCCAGGCGTTATTTTAGGCTCAGGCGATGCTACCTATGCTAAGGTAGAAGCTGAGGACCTTCTCGATTGTATCGACAAAATCGATCCGGACTCGATGGATGAGAGGCTCCGGTGGGTAATGCACTTGTCCGTATTCAATTCTCTGAGAAAGCAGAGAGCCGCTGTATCAACCGATAAACAGGGCTTTTTGCTCCAGGGTTTCGGACAGAGCGCGCCTCCGACTCTGTGGGATATTCCTTACTCGCTGAGTGGAGTCATGCCTAAGACCTCTGAAACCGCAGGAGACCAGGCTTCAAAGAAATTTATAGCCCTGGCGAACTTCGGTCATGTCTATTACGGCAATCTCGGTAGCTTCACGTTCGAAATATCCGATCAGGCTACGATAACGGATACGGACGGATCGACCTTAATCAACCTGTTCGAACAGAACATGGTCGCGCTTAAGGTATCTGCTGAGATGGATATTCAGGTAGGGAGCCCGACACTTGCTCACTCCTATATCCAGACGGCCGCATCTTGATAAGCCAATCCTGGTTAATCGAGTTACCGGTCCCGAGGAAACTCGGGATCGGCGCTCGGCTAAGCAGTTACTAATTACTTAATCGATATGGAAAAAATGGTAAAGGTAAAGGGTAAGGCGAATGTTACATGCTCCGGATACTTTATTCTTCCCGGTGTTATTACCGAGGTCCCGGAAGATGTTGCGGTCGCTTTAGGCTCATCTGTTGAAATCATCGGTAAAGTCGAGGCGAAAGCTGTCGAGGCTCCGGTGGTTGACAAGATGATTAAAGTAGCTCCGAAAGCTAAAGGGAAAAGGGCTAGAAAAACGGCATAATGAAGCTCTCAATCCGCATACAGCATAAAGCTAATCGGAGGGAGGAGTGGCTTAAAACCCTTCTCCATCTTCTTAATGATAAACGAGCAAAGGTCATAACGGACCGCTCTCATTCTTTATACGGTTCCTGGAAAGAGACCGTTAAATCGTATAGCCGGCGATCGACCCATATTCTCGTACTCCAGGACGACGTCCTTCCCTGTCGCGACTTTATTCCGGCCGTTGAACGTATCATCGAGGTCCTCCCGGATGAACCTATAACGCTCTTTTCAAACAGCCAATCGATCGAGGAGGCGCTTCGGGTCCGGGTATCCTGGGTAAAACTCCGGACCTGGTTTATGGCTCAGGCCTATATCCTCCCGGTCCCTCTCCTGGACGATATGTATTCCTGGATCGAAAAGAACATTAAGCCGTCGGTCTACATGGACGATAACCGGATGGCTACCTATATGTTCTATAAGGGCCGGTATGTATACGCGACGGCGCCTTCCCTGGTCGAGCATTTAGGATGGAACAGCACGACCCTTACCGGATACCAGCCCGGATACGCTTACCGCCGCGATCTCCGGATGGCGAATAGCTTTATCGGGATCGAGGAGAGTCCTCTTACGGTTGACTGGTCCAGGCCCGATCAATTCATCGTTAACGATACCGGTAATAATTCGATGTTCTGTAGCAACCTAAAAAAGCCGCTCTTCTAATCTCTCCTAATTGCTTCTAATTTGTATAAGAATATCTCCGGTCCCTACTACAATTCCTATATATGTCATACCTAGCCTATACGGATATTCAAACCTTTTTAGAGACTACGCTTACCGCCGCAGAACAGGCGGTCGTTAATCAGATCCTCCCGGGACTGGAGGCTTTCGTAGATGGCGAGACTGGTCGATCCTGGAACGTGGAGGGGAACATAACGGAGCTATTCGATGGAGGATCGAACGTCTTTTTCCTTACTAAGCCGAAAGCAAACGAGGTGGTATCCGTAAAAGTGGATGGTATGGCTGTCGATGCCGACGACATTTATAATTACGGCGACCGGGTAAAGCTCGATGTCGTGGTCCCGGATGGTCCGCAGGTCGTCGAAATCGTATATAAACAAGCGTCGAGCAATCTTCCGAATGATCTTAAATTCGCGCTTATCCGGTGGGCTTCTGAAATCTTCAAGAGCCATAAGGAAGCCGGTAAAACAATCACTAGAACCTCATCCGGACCTATTTCGGTTGATTTTGATACTAAGGACCTCCCGGACTATATGAGGCGTATCCTGGACCGTTACACGTTGCCGGCTCTTTAATCTATGGGCTACCAGAGAATAACCGATACTGTAAACATATATCATCTTGCAAAAACCGGATCGAAGGAGGAATACGAAGCGGCCGCCGCCATAACCGGCCTTAAGGTTACGATCGTTCCGATGGGTGCCGATGTTATGGCTGTTTTTCCCGGCGAGGCGACATACAATACGTTTCAATGTTTCGTATGGGACCGGGTCGATATCCGGATCGGAGATAAGGTCCTCTCCGGATCGGTTGTTTATAAAGTTAAGAGTCCTCCTCAGGTATACGACGCATACGGACCGTATCATCAGGACGTTATCCTGGAGAGGGTCGTAGGTACTTAATATGGAATTAAGCGCGGTTATAGTCGGAGCGAGGGAGCTCGCGGTCGCTTTCGATAAGGTATGGGAAACAGTAAAGGAGGAGACGACTCAGGCAGTCGTTAAGGCGACGATCGAGGCAAAGAATAAAGCTCAGGAGTTAAGCCCTATTGATATGGGAAAGCTCCGGGCGAGTATTACGTATGAGGCTCCTTTATATACCAGTAAGGGAACAATGGGCCGCGTAGGTACTAATACGATGTACGCTCGTTATATGGAAGAGGGGACCCGGCCGCATTTTCCCCCGGTAAGCGCTTTAAAAGGATGGGCGAAGAGGGTCCTCGGAAATGAAAACTTGGCCTATGTCGTCGCGAAAAAGATCGCTCAGCGCGGAACGAAAGGGCGCTTCTATTTTAAGGGAGCACTCGAATACGCTCAGCCGATACTAGACAGCAAGCTAAGGGAGGCGCTCGGAAATATCGTTAATAAATTAGCAACCGGATAATATGAGTTACGTATCGATCGGAACACAAATAAAGGCAATACTCGATGGAGTAAGCGGATTAAATGCAGTTTTCAACTATAACGAGAAGGCGATCGACAAATGGCCGGCGGCGATCATCGTCGCCTCCTCCCATAGCAATAAATTCAGCGACCTAGCGGCCAATCAGCGCGACTTTACGTTTAAGGTCTATATGTTCCATCCGACCAATACAGCAACAAGCGACGAGGACGCGGAGGGTATTCTTCGAGCCCTGGCCGATGCTGTTATTACGGCGATCGAGGGAAACGTAACGCTTAACGGCGCGTGCGACTGGGCTTCTCCGACTGTCGGTACATGGGGATACGACCAGCGCGAGGTCCCGGTCCGGTATGTAGAACTTACGATCGTCGCCCGGAAGAGGGTAAACCGGTAAAAATGTATAAGTATTGGAAGATCGGTCCATAGAATTAGGATATGCAATATCGGTATAAGTACGTCGGAAATACGGAGGTTAACATTCCCTACGTCGGCACGTTTAAGCCTGGAGAAACGAGGACAGTCGACAAGAGGATAGATCATCCGGATTTCCAGGAAGTTAAAAGTAAAAAATCTAAATAATCCCTATGTCAGCTGGAATACTCAATCAAATAATGTTCGGACAGGAGAGCCAATGGGGAACGGCGGTTACTCCTAATAAGGGTCTTGCTATAACTCCTGGAGAGGGTATCCAGACGGATCAGGATATGCAGTATCCGGTGTCTTTAAACGGCCGTCTAGCGCTTCATAATATCGCGTACAAGGGTAAAACAAAGCACGAAGGAGCATACGAATTTGACGTCATTCCGGTTAACATGGGCTACATTCTGAAATCGCTTTTCGGAGGGATAAACTCAGCTCAGAAAGCCGGAGAGACTTTAGTCTACGAGCACTCCTTTAGTGAAGCCGAGGCGAAAACCTCCCTCACGTTCGAACAAGCAGTCGGAGATATCATAAGGCGCTATGCTGGTGGTATTGTTACGACTCTTAAGCTGTCCGGAAAAGTCGGCGAAACGATCAAAGCGGCCGCATCTATCCAGGCAAAATCGAACGCTGTCGCGACTAAAACAACCTTTTCAGCTGAAACGGTCCGGCCTTTCAACTTCGCAGATTGTTTACAGGCTTCCGGATTTAAGATAGGATCAGCCTACATGAGCCAGGTCGATAATTTCGAGATTGAAATAAAAAACGGCGGCGAGATGGTCCATTCGCTCGGGTCCTCTGATCCCTCGTTCTTCTATGTTAAAGGGCATGAGGTTTCCGGGAAATTCGAAATGTATCTCGACTCGACGACTAAAGATACCTACGCCGATTACCTGGCAAATACGACCAGATCCTTTGATCTTGATCTTAAGGGAGACGCTATAGGGAGCGCTTCAAACTACGGATTATCGTTCGCGCTTCCTAAAGTATCCTTTAAGGTCGCGGCGTTTCCGGTAAGCGAGGACTACAATCTCTTAAAGGTCGAGTTTCAGGCTTTATATGATACTTCGACCTCTAAGCTCATGTCGGCTAAGCTAACGAATTTACAGGCTAACTATACAACCTAATATCTATGGATCCTATCGAATATACGACTCCATCGGGTCATAAAGTATTTATAAAGCCGAAGCTCACTTTCGGCCAGTTTCGACAGATCGCGCGGATCCAAGTTTCAAGCTATACTCTGGACCCGGCGACGAAGAAAATGTCGTATGACGGCGGCAGTATCTACAATGCCGAGGATTACGCTTTTAAATGTCTGGTAACGAAGATCGTCGATAATACCGGAAAAGAATATACGAGCGAGCTTTTAAACGTAATTAACGAATGGGATAAAGTCGATGGCGACTACATTTACGAGAAGATAAACGAGGCTACTAAAGGCTCTACAATCACTCCTGAGCTTAAAAAAAAATAGAGATCGATGTTTTTAAGCTCCATCGGTCCGGAAAAGGAAGGATCCCGGACGGCTTCGAAGAGGTTTATATCTGCAATACCTTAGGTCTTACCTTTACCGAGCTTCATAATCAGCCCTACGAATGGGTCCAGAAGATGCTTATATGGGTCGAGCAAAAGGGTAAGGTCGAGGACCTACAGATTAAAGAGGCGAAAGCAAAGGCGAAAAAGTGATTATTTAGCTGTTTCGAACCGGTATTGACAATTTTGACATGTGAAGGAGTTTTTTTTCAGAAAGAAAGAGACAATCAGCAGAATAAAACCTATAAGCATAATAGGTATTCCCACTAGAATAATTGATAGCATCCCTCCTACGACCATTAAACCTAAGCCAAATGCGAAACCAATAAGCCTTACGCTAGCGACTTTAAATGACTTACAGTTAGGACATTGAACCTGTGGTTTAGCCATTTTATATAAGTTTTACTTGTAACGTCATTACAATCTAAATAGAAGTATATAAAAATTAATCAATAAAGTCAAATATGGACGGTCAGCGCGTGCTAGAAATCATTTTATCAGCCAGAGACGAAGCCAGTAAAAAAATAGAAGAAGTGGGGGATAAAGTAGGTAAAACCGGGAGTATGGTAGAGAAAATGGCTGGTAATTTCCGGATTGCCGGCGGCGTAATGATTGGCGCAGGCGTAGCCGGCGCGGCTACTATGCTGGACTGGGCAAATAGTGCCGCTGAGGCGAAAGCAGAGATGACGAAGGTAGAGGTATTACTTGAAAATACAGCGAAAGCTATAGACGACCAGAGCATGTCTTTTGAAAAACTTAAAGAAGTTACCGATCAGGTATCACAATCATATATACGATTAGGCTTTGATGATGAGACGACGGCCGCATCATTTGCAAGACTCCTTAATGTTACGAAAGATACAGGAGAAGCTCAGAAGGTGCTTGCATTATCGGCTGATCTTGCACGTGCCAAAAACATTGATTTAAGCGATGCTACACAGGCAATAATTATGGCTTTAATGGGGAATACAAAACTTCTCAAGCAGTATGGAACACAGCTTAAGGACAATGCAACTAAGACCGAGATATTAACAGCGCTCACCGATATTCTCGGAGGAACAGCAGAAAAAAGATCGAAAGATTACGATATCGCGATGCAGGCGATGGCTGTATCGATAGGTAATCTTAAGGAACAGTTAGGAGAGCGACTCCTTCCTACAATGGTCCAATTTGCAGATCATATAACAGCAGTAATAACTAAAATAAATGAGATCGATCCTCGGGTCCTGGATTTAATCGTAAAGGTAACAGCAATCGGGACAGCCTTCGGATTAGTAGTAGGTCCGATCCTACTTCTGATAGGCTTCCTCCCTGCTCTATCGGCTGGCTTCGCAATGCTTCATTTAAGTATGCTTCCGGTTCTAGCGGTAATTGCTGGAGCGGTTTTAGTTGTAACACTTCTTTATCTTGCTTGGTCCACTAATTTTCTCGGTATTCAACAGATCGTAGGGAGCGTTGTAAGCTTCATAATTAATACTCTTCCGGCCGGTTTCATGGCGGCGGTTAACTGGTCTATTGAGGCCTTAGGGACCCTCTTAGGCGCCGTTTCAAACATATTCAACAATATAAAAAACACAATGACAAACGCGATTAATAGCGCGATTACCAGCATAATGGGTTCCATTACCGGCTTGATTAAGAATATATACGATATTAAGGATAGGGTTATTAAGGCCTTTCAGGATATGGTAAGTCCGATCGTGGCTATCCTCCAGCAGATTAAATTCCCTCACGTCTCAATCGGCGAGGGTAAAGCAAATATAGCCGGCCATGAGGTTAAGTATCCGACCTTTAATGTTTCCTGGTACGAGAAGGGCGGTTACGTGCCGAATACCGGTCTCGCTATGCTTCATGCCGGAGAATTTGTTATGTCAAAAGATATGTTATCCGGGAGACGAGCTCCTCCTTCGGACGTCTCGAGGACCTTTAACCAGCCGATCACGATTAATGCGGTTGTAGGGTCCGGGACCGATATTAATATGCTCGGTTATCAATTAGCCTGGATACTCAGAAACTCAAGATAAAATGATTACCTCAGTTTCCTTAGGAGATACCGTATTAACCAATAGTAAAAGAGCCCTATTAAGCATAAAAAACCTCGCTTTTCCGGAGGTTTCCTATACGAGCGCAAAGCGCGGCGGCTTTATCGGTCAAACGATCAGGGGAGGAAATATCGTTGCTCCTAAATTCGGTATGGAGTGGATGATCTTCGGGAGTAGCTTCTCGGACCTTGCAACCGAGCGCGATACGTTTTTAAGCCTGTTAGGCGAGGTGATAAGTGCCGGAGGAAAGACGCTTAAGATTAATAAATCGAACTCGGTTAATATCCAAACAGACATAAAAAGGATAGGCGTAACCGGGGACATAGCGGCCGAGGATGGCCTGTCCGGTACTCTCCTTATCGATGTAGAAGCCGAATATCCGTTTCTCCTATCGCAGACTCTAAATAGCGAGGACTCCGGGATCTATAGCGGTGGCGGTATGGCTATTCCTATGGCTATCCCTATGAGTATGGCAGAGGGCGGCAATAATGAGATGGTCCTCGCAAACGCCGGGACCTATAAATCGTATCCGGTCCTTACTTTCTACGGTCCTTTAAATACGCCTTCGATCACAAACCTAACAACCGGCGAAACTCTGAACATTAATTACAATATCGGCGCGAGTAATTATCTTGTTGTAGATACGCTTCTGAGGACGGCGCTTTTATATTCCGGAGGGGTAAACATGCGGCAGTATCTAAGCGGCGATTTTATTACCCTCGCGAAAGGGAATAACATTCTTCATCTGAGCGCGGCCAGTTATAACACTACCGGTAGAGTCAATGTCAGCTGGAGGGACGCATATCTGGGACTTTAAGCCTATGTTTAACCTATTCATTAAAAACAAGATATCGGGAGACATTTTCGAGCTTCCCTTTCTATCTTTGGGTTTTACGGAGGAGCTTAATAACGGCGCCGATGCCCGGATCTCCTTCGATTACGCGGCGATCGATCAGATAGCAAAATCCTATGGAGCCGATCCTATTTTTCTCCTTACCGGCGGCTTCCGGGAGCTATGGATACAGAAGGACACTACGAAGGTGTTTTATGGTGCGATAACTGATTTCGACCTTACAGCCTCCCGGGAGAGTGATCTTACGATCAATGTCGCGGCGGTAAATTTCTTTAATCTCTTTTCGAAACGGAGGACGGCAAATAAGCGCGTATTTACTGGGACCGACTCCAGTCAAATAGCCTGGACGCTCATTAACGAAAGCCAGGCGGTCGATGCTCCGTATTCCGATCTCGGCATTACGGCCGGGTCCCTGGCGGTTGCAACAAGTCGGGACGCGTTATACCGGTTCGCCTATGTGAAGGATGAGATCGTCGCGCTTTCTAACAAGAAGCTAAATAATGGCTTCGATTTCGATATCGATACCAGCAAGCGGTTTAATACCTATTTTCCCTTTAAGGGGTCCTCCCGGCCGAGCATTGTCTTTGATGAGCGAAACAGTATAGAGCATCGCTACCGTAAGCCGCTTATGCTTTCCCTTACGAATAAGATATACGTAACCGGCGAGGGGATCAATGACGATATGATCTACACGACCCGGACCTCGGATCCCTCATACCGGACCGCCTTTGGAACCCTGGAGGATCTTATTTCCGATCGGACCGAAACCTCCCAGGCAAAGCTAAACGACCTGGGCGATCGGACTCTTTTAAATAACCAATCTCCCCGGATCGAACTAAGTATCTCCCATATTGACGACGATCCGGATCTTCTATCCTATGGCCTGGGCGATAGCGTCCGGGTAAACCTTCCGGACCTAAAAATAAGTAATCAGTATTTCCGCATCTATAAGCGGTCCCTGAACCTGGAGGAAGGCAATTTACCAGTTATAACGATAACACTACAGTAATGTTTGACGATATTCGAAAGTGGATAGAAGAGATCCTGGATATTAAGCGTCGGCTCGAGAAGCTCGAGCGAGCGTCGACTGTCCGGACCGTTACTATACCGAATGATGGAAAACTGATCGTCGACTCCCAGGCGGCCGATCCGACTCCGGTTAACGGACGGATTTACTATAACTCAGTCGCCAATAAGTACAAAGTATGCGAAAACGGAGTATGGAAAACGATTACAACAAGCTAATTACCAATTAATTTACCCTATGGCAAAAATAATACTTGATATCCCGGATGATCTTGTCGATGTTATAGAGAGCTTAGGTTTCGATGCGAAAAGTTATCTCATGGTCCAGGCGATTAATCCGCTCCTGGAAAAGTACAAAAACGGCTTAAATCAGGCGATTTTAGAGAGGAGAAAGGACGAAGTAGAGAGTAAGGTCTCCGAGTGCGGAAACGCCGTTAAAGTGAACGTAAAACGAGATAAGCCGATCGCAGTAAATGTATAAGAAATTAACCAGTTACCAGTACCCTATTTAATATGTTATATACGCTTAGATCCGGAGCTAACCAGCATACGGAGGACTCAGTTTTACAATTTATTACAGACATTCTCTCTACTCCAGGAGTCATTGATTTAGGAGATAATAACCATTTCCTTGTCCAGGCCCAGGATACGCCGGATATGACGGTAAAGGTTAATATCGGGAGAGCCTTTATAAAGAAAACAGGCTCTAATACGTATCCGGTACGCATGGACGCAGTATCAAACGTCGCGGTCGAGGCAAACTCCTCAGGGAATAATAGGATCGATACCCTGGTATTATATATCGACCTCTCAACGTCGGCCAATCCTCAAGCCTCAAACGTAGCAAAACTAAAGATTGTGAAAGGTACACCGGCGGCTTCTCCGACCGCTCCCTCAGATTCGGATATCGCTAACGATATTGGATCTTCAAACCCTTATATAGAACTCGCAGATATAACGGTAAATAACGGCGCAACATCTATAATTGCCGCAAATATTTCAGATGTAAGGGCGGCTTATACATTAGCGGTGTCGGGAGGCGCGGCTTTTTGGTCCGACATGCCCGAGACTGCTACAAGGGTTTCAGATACTCAGTTTACTATGCCGGATGTGGATAATGCAGGGCTTTATGACAAGATATTTACAAAGGGAACGATATTAAAATGGTTGGAGGGGGCAACCTTTCAAACAGCTATGGTTATATCCTCATCCTATGCTGGAAATGTTTGCACAGTAAACACAGTGGGAGACAGTCTAACAGCCGGATTTACAGACATGATGTATTGCCTCCATAAGGCGATAAAGAATTTCGGAGATGGGAGCTGGATCATTCCTACCAATCTACCGACCGCCGCTACGACCAATATTTCGAAATCGATTAGGGTCCCGGAGGATTGGTACGTATTATCGGGTGATCTCCGCTTAGGAACGGCTGGATCCGGGACCGGAAGTAGCATACTCGATATAAACGACGATGGGGTATCCAAGTTTGGAACAAAGCCGACCATAACCTCAACGGGAACGGAGGATAATGACAATGTGGCGGATAATCCTTCGACGATAGTCGCCGCTGGTAGCATTATGACTCTTGACTGGGATAGCTCAACTTCAACGCCAGGTGCGGATGCATATGCGGAAGTTTGGGGATACCCAGCCAGCTGGCGATACAGAAGTTAATCTAATAAAACAATGCTAGGTGAATACTGGAGACAAATAGGATTAAAGGCGCTATACCATTTTAACGGAAACTCTCAGGACTCGAGCGGCAACAACTATCATGGGACCGACTCGAGTATAAGCTATAACATACTGAACGGAAAAGTAGGACAGGGAGCGGTATTCTCATCAGCCGCCGCGAACAATTATTACATTACTCTTCCATCAGGTGTAGCCATAACAACGGGATCCGTAAGCGTGTGGCTCAATGCCAAGACCGGAGGCTCTCCCTATACAATTATCGATAGATTAAACGGCGACTCAAGAGCCGCTCCCGATCGGAGGCTTAAATTTTACCTTAATTCAAGCCAAGCCTTCCTACAGAATAACAACGGAAACGATTTCTCTAATAATTTTCCGTATTCGATCGTTAACAAGGTGATTAATCTTACTGTAACGCTCGCAAGCGGAGGTACTACAAACTGGTACTTTATGGGTGCTCCCTGGGGTAGTAGCGCGAATCTGGGAACTATAACCTCAAACGGCGAAACCGTAAGGGTCGGAAAAAATCACGACGGAGTAAATTATCCTTTCGGTGGTGACATGGACGAGCTCGCGATATTCTCAACAATCCTTACTCCTAAGCAGGTCAGACAATGGGTCGGTATGACAATGGGGAAATACTTCTAAGATGAGATCTAAAAATATATAAGATTTTCTTGCTTCACTCATACAATTTATTGTATGAAGAAACTAAGCCTACCGGTTGTATTCTCGCAAAACGATCCGACCTGGAAAAACACTCTCTTAGGATTTAATTCAGCGGCTCCTTTTACGATCGGTAACTACGGCTGTCGGCTTTCATGCTTTGCGATGTTTGCAAAGGCGATCGGCAAAGACACGAACCCGGCGAAGTTAAACGACGACCTCAAGGCTACCGGGCAATTTTCCGGAGGAGGCAATCTTAACGATGATAACTGTCTTAATGCGGTATATGGCGATGTAAAAGTATATTACCGATCTCAAAAATACGAGGACCTGGTCCCGGACTCGCTTATCTCTAAGATAAAATCGCTCATCGACGAAGGATATCTTCTTATAGCCGAGGTCGACTTTTATCCCTCGACGGCGGTCGAGGATATGCACTTCGTCGTAATATACGGCTATGGCGATAATGGTGAGTGGTATACGGCCGATCCCTGGACCGGTACGAAAATCCTCCTCTCAACCTATGGCGATGTTAAAAGGGTCCTATATCGGGTGTTCTGCTATGATCGGAAGCTCGCGACGGAGGAGGCGATGATATGTCTCCCGGCCTCGGTAAACGACGGAAACGTAAAGAAAGCTACTCAATGGGATAAGATCGTTTCGTATCTTGAGATCGTTACCGACCCTCTTAATACCCTTTTCGAGGACGCTCAGAGGGTGGTCGCAGGGTTTAAAAGCCGCATTACAGACCTCCAAACCAGACTAACAAACGAGACAGCAGAGAGGGAAAACCGCGAGGAGCAGGTTAGCAGACTTAAGGACCGATTGACAGAAGAGGAAGCATTGAGAAAAGAGCTACAGGAAAAGCTAACAGACAGTATATCGAAAGTGCCGGCCATTCAGACGGTATACGAGGACCGGATTAAGGTCCTGAACGGCCAGCTCGATCAGATGGGAAAAGAAAAGGGAGAGCTTAATCGTACAATCCAAACCCTAAAAACACAAAACGACCAGCTTATGAAAAATCAGATATCGAGCCTTACGGTTGCCGATATCCTGGTCCTTTTATTTAACAAGTTAAAGACGATTAAGCTCAAATGAAAAAGCAAAAGGATAATCAGGACGCGATTACGTGGCTCCAGTTTAATAATGCGGTCCCGATCCTTATTACCCTCGTAACGACGACAATCTCGGTCGTTACGGTTTACTTCTCGCTCGTTAATAAGGTCGACCTGGCGATACAGAAGCTCGACTACGTGGCGCAAAAAATCGACCAGCATATCGAATTATCCGAGACGGAGAAGCAAAAATACCTGGGTTTATCTCTGGATGTTCAGGATCTTAAGACGAAGCTTTCTTTTATTAAATTACCCTAAATCTTATGAAAAATCCTAAGCTCGAAGCGTTTAAGGAGATCGGTCGCCTTACCGTCTTTCTCGTTATTTCCTGGATAATATCTGAAACTTTAAAACAAGTCGGCGTAATTCCGGAGGTTGCGACCGTTAAGGTGTGGCTCTTTGTATACAGTATCCCGGTCCGCTGGCTGTTTACGGCCGCCTTGACGCTTGCCGGCCGGTATGCGGATAAATACACCTTCATATACAACAAGGTAAATAAGGTCTACAGCTTAGAGGAAGGGCCTAAAGGTCTCTTGAATTTCTGATCTTGCTACCGCTCAGCTGAGGTAACAAGAAATGGAGAGACGAAATCCTTTATTAAGCGAGGCTTTATTCATAAGCGCGACCGCGCTCGGGCTCCTGTCTTTATCCTTTTGCGGCTTCTCCAGCTCGACGAAAAAAAGGGTCCTCGAAAACTACGATAATAAATGTCCGGATAACGGACAGTCGAAAGGACTACAGATACACCATCGTGTAGAACAATGTATGGGCGGCTCCGATCGGGAGGTAAACGGAGTGCCGCTTACTCCGGATATCCATCATTACTGGGACGCGCATACTCAGCAGACCGGCGAGGTTTATCCCGGGATCCCCATAACCGAGGCGCCTCCGGAATGTTTTAAGAATGAGGAAGCCAGGCGCCGGATTATCTTTAAGTATGAACATGGCCTCCCTCTTGTTGAAAATGCCGTAAAGTATGTCGTTAAATCGGTCCGGCGGCATAAGGAGAAGATCCATAAGAGGAAGGGGAAAAAGGGATATCGCGGCCAGGGGAAAAGACGCTAATACTTATAGTAAATAGCTCCGTTCTACGAGTTACATTAAATCAGCCTTGAATTACTGGCGGCCGGTCCGGAACCGGTGCGATTTTGTTACTATCCTATATTAATTATTTATCTGGACCCGGGGAAATGATCGGAGTCTGATTTTCGGATAAGGTCGGCCGTAATAATCAAACCCGGAAAAGATCCGGAGCAGTAGCCTTACGTATCCCTGGGCGATTGCCGTCTCCATATTTCAATTATAAAAAAGTTAGTACGGTTTAGTATGGTTTATTAATTCTCCCCAGTCGGTATCGAGGGCGAGCTTACCCTTAACGAGATGGGTAGCCATAGAGTAGGCCGGACAAAAGAGGGGGACCCCTCTTATCTCAAGCTCAGTAAACATAATCCAATCCTTAGGCGAATTAACGAAAATGTCGTAATAGGCTTTTAAGATTTCCGAATGTGTAGCGAAGGTGTGGGTCGATGTTTGACAATGCCGCCAGGAGTAGCCGGCATATTTCGTCAGCTCCCAGGACCGGACCCCTTCCTCAGGATAGTGGTCCGCATGATTGTAGGGCGTTACAATTTTAAACCGGTCGAGGCTTTTTTCCAGAAGCGGCAGGGTATTAGGCCTCCATAAGTAATCGTCCTCCAGGAATAGGATCTTCCCTTCTTGCTTACGGCCTATTTCGAAGGCATAATTACGGCTTCCGATCTTTCCCTTATTGATACAGTACACCTCTCCGAACTGCTCGAAATACTGGCGTTTTTCCGGGTAATTATCCAGGATATAGATCCGCTTACAGGCGCCGGCCTTTAGAAAGGTATTATTGCATGTTTCGACCATTTTCCATTTATCGCGGCCGAAAAACGGCGGCTCTCCGGACTGGGGAACGAATGGGCTTACTCTTATTATTGCGATCATAGGCTTTTCGGTAAATAACCGTCGAGGCCAGTTAACTTCTGAAACTCGAGTCGGTCCTGTTCGATCACTTCCCGGAGTTTGCCGGTCCGGCGATCGAACTCATGGGAGGACATACTTCCGTAATGATGAATAAGGGACTCCTGTATCCAGGAGACCGACTTTTTATATTTATTCGTTACGATCCATCCGAGCCACCAGTCCGAGTACCAATGTTTCATGCACTCCGGAAAGTAGCCGATCCGTTCGAGCGTCTCTTTTTTCAACATGAAACAAGCGCCGCGCACGTCGATAGACCCGGTCCGGATGGATTTACCGTAGGGAGTAGGATAGCCGCTGTCTTTTTGGTACGGATTGGCGATCCAGGTCTTATCGTTAAGGCTATTCATAAGGTATACGTCCCAATGTCGGGAGAGGGTAATATCGTTATTCAGAAAGGCGACGTATTCTCCGGTTGCGGCCCGGGCTCCCTTATTCCAGTTATAGGTAATGAAGCGCTGTTTACGATTGTAATACCTAACACACTCCAGGGACCGGATATAGCGGACCGTATCCGGATCCGAATTGTCGTCGACGATAATAAGCTCGAAGAAGTGATACGTATTCCTCCGGAGAGAGTCGACGGTCTGCTTAAGGTACTTGACCTGGTTATAGGAGGGGAGAACGATCGACAGGGTCCCTCGGTTTACCGGATATACCTTTCCGTTAAAAAGCTCTTCGAAGAGGTACTGCTCGAAATTATTCCGGCGGCGCTCGTAAGTTAACCGGTCCCGGTCCATGCACTCCATACCGCGCTTATACGTCTCATCCATCGTGGCCTTATTGATGTACCAATGGTTATGATCGACGACCGATCCGGTGCTTATTACGAACTGTCCGCGCTTCATGGCTGTCTGTTCGGTTTCAATGTCGCATTGAATATGCTCGTATTTCGAGGAATAGATAACGCGCTTCTCGTCCAGGACTCCGGAATACTTCTCGATATATTTCCGGGTAACGAAGAAGTGGGAAGCGTGGAGCCCGGTCCGGGTGATCGGCCAGTCGTCCGTAACCCCGATAAAGCCGTATTTCCGGAAGTATTTCGCCGCGTTAAGGTCCCATCCCCTCCGGAACGACAGATCATCGGCTCCACAGAAAAGGACCGGCTCCTTAGTCATTCTGTAAGCATGATTAATAGCCGAGACGTAGGTATTCGGCTTTACGTTAAATAGGTAGTCTTTCCGGAGCCGTTTTATCACTCTCTCGGAAGCCTTATCCTCCTTCTCGATAATAAATACGATCCGATAGGGTAGACTCGTATTCTGTTCGATGTTTTTAACGAGCGCCGGGAGACGATCCGACCGTTTATAGGTTGGTATTAAGATTGCGATATTCATAGTCGTTAAAAAATTCTTTCTGCTCTTTTCTTTTGTACCGGTTCGCAGTCGTAACAGATCGGGCCGTTTTTGCTGTCCCGGAGGCGATGGTATTTGCAGAAACCCTTCCGGCACTTGGTACAGATGCGGTTAGCTGGTTTATATGGGTGTTCACAACAGGCGATCGGTCTACTCATGGCGGTTAATCGGCGAAAATGGTAATAAGGCCTTAAAGGCTGTTAACAGGTCCCGAGTAGCTTTTATGTCCGAGAGCGCGTCGTGGGCTTGGATCGGGACCTTATAATGGCTACAGACGGTCGCCAGCTTGTAGTCCGGGAGTCTAAGCTGGCCCATATAGTCCAGGAAATGAGCGATCGACAGAGCATCGATCGCCCTCCAGTTACAATAGCTCCCGAAGTATGGATCCTTATTCTTCCGGAAAAAGTTATTTAAAAAGTCGAGATCGAAGCGCACGTTATACCCGGACGGATAGAACTTATCCAGCTTGTCGTAACGGTCTATATATTTGCTGAACAGCTGGACGATCTTAAGGTATGTCTCCGGACCGCTCGGGTACGTTTTAAGCTGGTCCCGGGTAATACCGTTAACGGCGAGCGCCTGGTCGTTTATGATATCCAGATCCATAGGAGCCATGCGAAAGTTAAACTCCTCCCGGATTTCGCCGTCGATCTCAATCATTCCGGAGAGCTGGATTATTCCATTCTTTACCGGGTCGGTCCCGGTTGTTTCGGTGTCGAAGTAGAGGATCTTTCTCATGGCCTGTATGATCTGATAACTGATATTTCGGAAACCGCGCTTCTCCCGGTCCGTTCGTACTTGCGCTCGTATTGCTCGAGCGCGAGCTTAATCGCTTCGACGCCGTTTCCGGCCGGAACAGAGAAGAGATCCTTATCGTTTATGATTACCGTATAGGTCTTTATAGCCATATTACGCTCCCATGATGTAAGCCTCGAAAAGCATTATTAAGAGGCTCAGAATTGCTAAAGGTATGCCGATCGTATAGAAGAGAACAACCGCCGCTTTTTTCAGTATCCGGATTAATTTACTCATGGCTCACTCCTTCTCCGGGCAATAGGTTCTTTTTCTCGAAGCGCTCGAAGTAAGTCTCCCCGGATCGATCAGTCATATAGGGAAGGAATACCTCCTGTAGCTTTACCATTCCGAGCTCGATTATCGTCATCTGAGCCGCGATCCAATCCTCGATATTCTTCCAGGCGACGCGGTAGACCTTTTTATCGTCGTAATGAAAGCCCTGGTCGGCGAGGACCTGTCTTACTTCTCGGAAGCGCGCCGGTATCTTTACCGGAACAAAGCGCCCCTCTGCAATTTTAACGACAAATGTAATGCCGATCGCTTGTCCGGAACCGTCATACTCTTTAACGACCTGGGTTGCCCCATGTTTAACGAGAGTTATCTCGATATCTCGGAAAATATTCTGAATTGGTTTTTCGCTATACGCATTTTTAAGAGCCATGTTATTCCTCCTTTCCGATCAATCTTTTTATAACCTTAAGGAGCATTTTCGACCAGAAGATCTCGGCCTCGTTCTGGTTGCTTAATTGCATATTCGATGCTCGCTCCGGCGATTTCTTTCCGAAGTGGTTCGCTTTATCGATGAAGTATTCCTTATCGATCAGCTGGCGAGCGTGCCGCTCCATTACTTCATTGTGGATCTTTATAAGGGCCTGTTTAAGAGTTATCAGAGTATCCATAGGTATATTAAATTTAAAATGGTAAATCGCTGTCCTTTTTCTCGGGATCCGGAGTCTGTTCTTCGACGACCTCCGTAACCATAAGCGGCCGGGACGGCTCGGCCGGTTTTTCGGGTCCTGGCGAAGGAGGAGAAAAGAGCGGCTCCTGTCCGGGGACCGGTCCTAACTTATTGCATTTCCTACAGAGCAAGCCTTTAAGCCGCTTGTAGACAAGGGTATAGTGCCGCGTGCCGCAACCGGTACACGTGTACGGATACAGCCGGCGGTATTTCTTCTCCTTTTTTGGTTCCTGGTTAACCATAGGATTAAAATAACGAAATTAATAACCGGAGCGTAATCGCTCCTAAAATGCCTAAAAACAGCGAAAAACAGGCCTTTTTTACCTCTTTTCGCCTGTTTTCCTCATATAGAGCAAGGGACCGGGAGCATTTATACTCCTCGCATTTCGCGCAGTATCGGTAAAGCGAATGACAGCTACAGCCGTAATTACAGGATCTTCTCATAGGAAGGAAAGCTGAGCGGAATTATTAACCGGGACCGCGTCTCTTTTTTCTATCGTTTCGATCCTGTATTTCTCCATGACAGATCCGGACTCCTCGTAGAAAAACTTCGTCGTACCGTTCGGGAGCCTTTTGTTAATAATGTGATGGTTAGCCGAGCATCGGAAGCCGTTTTTACATTGACAGTTAAACCGCTTCCTGAGTCCGTTTATCCGGGCGCTGTACTGGTAGATATGAAGGTCCGCGATAAAATAGGTAGGGTGTAGTCCCTCCGGATGGTCCCGAAGCGAGTCGAGTATTAGGTCCTCTTGCGTATAGTGGCTCATATTATTTAATCGACAGGAACGAGCGATAGTAATCGCAGTCGTTCAATTTATAACCGGTGTTGTAATAACATAGCGCGGTAGACAGACCCATCCCATTATTAAAGCGAGCGCGATACCAGTCTCCGATTACCTGGTCCGCATGGTCCTTATCCCGGAAACAGATACCGAGGGAGACTCCGTAGCCGTATTCGTTCCATAAGCCCTTGTTTCGACAAACGATATGGTATCCGGAGGGAGCGCGTCCCCAGGTAGACTCGAGGCCATGTATCCTATGAAGGAGGGCCGGGATCTCTATAACCGGCGTAGGAGTGGGCGAGAGGGTCGGAGTCGCGCTAGGCGCGATCGTAGGCGTAATCTGGACCCTTTCCTCATCGGCGTAGGCTTTCGCCCGATTGGTCCCGATCGGCATAAGAAGAAGCGGAATAAGGGTAAGAATAAAAGCGACGAGGAAGAGTCTTACCTGGATAAATCCAGACTGGGATCCTGGAGGTTTCATGCTCCGGAGCCGGTCGATAATCGCGAGGCTTTTCTTTACGGTTGCGCTTTTTGCCGGCGGCGTTTCCGGATCTTTTCCTTCTCCCTTTAACAATCCCTTATCTTTAATACTCGATCCTAAATCCTGTTTTAGGGATTTAGGATTATGTTTTATGGTTTCTGTATTAGGACTACTATCGATACTACTATCGATAGTAGTATCCGATATCTTTTTAAAATAATCCCGGACTGGAGCCGGGATCGATTTCAACTCCTTTTCGTAGGCGGCTTCTGTCTTTGGACTTTTCCGGTAGTTATTATGCTTTTCTGCATTTACGACAAAGATCCAGCTGTTATGGAAATAAATCTTTTTATGATCCTCCAGCCATTGTTTCGCGGCGGCCAGCTCATCCATTGAGAGACCGGTCTCCATAACGATATACTCATCCGCGAGCTCAAACATTCCGGACAGGCTTATATACTCATTCGTTATTAAGTGGAGGAACAGATGGCGAACGTCCTTAGGAGCTTTCATTATTACCATGCTCCGGTGAAACTCGGTTTTTACGATCCTGGTTTTCATATACTCTTACCAGGCTTACGTCGCTCTATTGCGCCGTTCTTACGCAATTTTTCGCATAATAGAGCAGGGCGTAGGCCAAATGATAAAAAGCCTCAGCCGCCTGTTACGGCGACCGGGTTAACTCGTCCCCTTACGAGCGGCTAAGGCTTTCCGGAGATCCTGGTCGGGATCCCCGGAGGAAAAGGGCTAACAATTTGTAATCGCTAAAGCGATTTCAATCGATCAGAGGTACCTTACGTAAGGCCCTTCTGTTTTTTGTAAAGGTGCTGGATCTCAAAGAACCGATCCTCCGTAATAAAGTCGAGCTGTACGCTTTCCTGTTCGGTAATGATCTTCATCTCGAGTAACTGCTGGAGTACTCCCTTAATCCATGCAATCTGGAAATTAAGAGCCGGTCTTTTCGCGGTTTTCTCTTCCTTCTTTTCTTCTTTAGCCGGCGCGATCGGAGCCGGCGCCTTCGACGGTTCTACTTTCGGCGCGGACCCGGGAGCTTTATCCGGCATACTTAATAGGCGCTTTATCGTGGCGCTGGCGTTATCCGCGCTCAGCTCCAGGAATGACGGTTTCTTAAAGAAGGAGAGAAGTTTCGCTCTGTCCTGGCCCTTCTTTGCGAGGAGCTCTTCAATAAGGCTTATTTGCTTACTAGAGGCCTTCCTGGGGGAGCTAGGCGCTGTTTTATTCTGTTGAGTGTGTTCGGCGTGATAATCCTCCGACGGGGGACGTTGAGACTTATCCTCGAGGTCCTGGGTAAAAAAGTCAGAGAGACCGCCGGTCCGGAGAACCGCGTCCAGCTGAGCCCTCTTTTCGGCCATTTTTACCAGCTTGTTAGGTGTTGAGTCTTTTTCTTCGACCTGGCTGGCGACTCCGCGACCTTCGCCCTCAAACGCTCCCTTTCCGTTATAAAGCTCGCAGATATAGGCGACGATCCCAGGTTTCGATCCGAGCATCTCCCAGGTCTCGACGTCTTTCCTAAAGCGCGGCTTTAAGTGGAAGAGGGAGACGAATTTCTCCGATCCGGGTTTAAATAATGTGTCCTTCGAGTAGTGTTTCGGGTTCTTCTCCTGGGTACAATTCCAGGGCTCCGGACATTTATTCCGACCGGCGACGTGGATCGGACCGTAATCGACCCCTTTTTTTAAGTGGTCTGATATGAACTTCCGGAGGATCTCGCGCTTCTTCGACTCGATATCGATAAACCGGTTAAGGTTTTTGATCTCGGCTAAGGCGTTGACTTTTTCCGGGGCCTTTGTTATGCTTTTTGTGTTCGACATAGGATAGGAATTTTTTAACTAGGGATCAGCTCGTAACTGGTCCCTTTTTGTATAGACGACCATTTCTAACGGTCCAGGCTCTCATATCGATACGAAAGTCTCCTCCGTCCTGGATATGGGGGGAGAGGGTCGGCTCATTGTCGTAGGGACTAACGAGCGACAAAAGAAAGCGAATAATGCTTTTAAGCATGTAGACCACCTCCTCTCGCGCTTAAATAAATGGCCCGGGCTCCCTGTTTTGTTTGCCCTATATGGCGGCCGAGTAAACTAAATGGAACATGGTTTTCGTCGTGCAGTCGGACAAGGAGAGCCTTAGCTTCTTCTTCCTTCTTCCATAAGCGAGAGAGACGGCGTAAATCTTTCTTTACGTCTTGTGGTATAATTGTCTTTTGTTTAGCCCTTTGCATCGAGGTAAAGTCGTTTCTACGCAGGGTTTAAGGAGTGAAAAAATCGTTCCGGGAAATTCAAGGATTTCCTGGAATGAAGATTTCTCCGAAAAACCTACGCAGAGAATGTATAAATTTTTAAGGTAACTCCTCTATAGTAAACGACTCTTTACTTC
>Ga0265297_10003345_pt1 | contig 29347 bp, 26 predicted proteins | sample Munlanlwell13791_FD_192502 | JGI IMG/M metagenome (GOLD analysis project Ga0265297, IMG submission 192502) | Leachate microbial communities from a municipal landfill in Southern Ontario, Canada - Leachate well 137-91 | ecosystem: Engineered > Solid waste > Landfill > Unclassified | place...
ATCAAACCAGTCTTCATCTTCCATCCATTTGAATTGTCCTGATTTAGTCGTTCCTTCAAAATCTAATTGAACGTCTGTGTTAGTTGGCACTTTAAAATTAAAATGGCCAGCGGTTAAATCTAAGGTATCTGTAGCTGTTACCGCATTGGCAACGGCACTTAAAGCACTTCCGGTGTGAGTAAAATACCCGTCGTTTGCCGTTCCAAAATAATGTCGCAAACTATCTATTTGCGATATATCACACCCAACATTCATCTTATAGGCAACAATACTCAAGGTATCTGTAGCAACATAATTATTGGCTACAATATAAAAAACTGAACCAGAGTGATATATAACACCAGAATTGCCTGCCCCCCAGGAAGTATTAACCCCATCAGTCCCATTTACAAGATGCCCCGTGCCTGTCCCTATCGTCCAACGAGTTAGATTATTAGTCCTTAACTGGAAGTCGTGTGCTGTCATTGCACCCACAAAGCAAGTACCCAAAGTGGAAGTTCCCATTATAAACTCAATATCATTTATAATGTCTCTCCCCATAAAATACGCTTGACCTGCTCCTTGCGTAGCTATAGTAGAAGCCTTTTGTTCATTGGTAGCCAAAACAGCAGACGCCTCTCCCGTTTGCCCGTTTTGAACATTATGGATTTGAAACAATGGGGTGGCAGTTGTCCCAACACCTAACCTTTTGTTGACATCATCATAAAAAAGGAACGAATCTCCGACTAAGGTTTTATCGTTAGAATAAACTATTTGGCCGTCAGTAATTGCAGGGATGTTTACATTGCCTTCAAAATACGCATTGCCTTTAATTTCCGTATCGCCTTCAACCAATAAATTCTTTAAACTATTTCCAATATAATCAGGCAAGAGATTAGAAGTTGTTCCGATTACTTGAATATCATAGGTATCTAATAAAAGTTCTGTTCCCGTTCCGCGATTATATAAAGTCCAGACTTCCTGACTGGTTAAGACATCATTAAATACGGTTACGTTATCTATTTTTCCGTCAAAAAATACACTGCTATAAGCTACTCCAAGTTTAAGGAGAGCAGTGTTATTATAAAGAGTTACGGGAATTGCACCCGAAGCCAAACTTGCCGTAACCGCTACTCCATTAATGTATATTACGCAAGTTCCGGCATTATAGGTAAATCCAACAAAAATCCAAGACCCTTCGGTTAATAGACGGGATGTTGTTTGGTATTGCCCTTCCAATGTTCCGTCTGAGGGGTCGCCAAAAAGAACCCCTAAACTGGCTGTATTTCCACTTATATTACTTACGTGTAATAGCCATTCTCTTTTATTTCCCGTAGATTCATATTTCCCAACTATCCCTTGATTGTTTATAAGGTTATCCGCATTTATCCAAGCAAAAACCGAAAGTTTGGTCGAAAAATTATAGTCGGCAGAGTCCCCACAGTCCACATAATCGTCCGTTCCGTTAAAATCAAAGGCATTATTAATCTTTCCGGCTACGCTCTTAGTCGCCGTGGTATCTCCACCTACCAAAGTGCCGGTATTACTGTGTCCGGATGAGTCCGCTACTACCGTATCGGCGGCATTATCATTTAGTTTCCACTGTCCAACACAGTCACCCGAAACGTCCCAGTCGGTTGTATTCACTCCGCCCAGAAGAACCCTGCCAGCTAAATGATTTAATGTTCCCCAATCTATATTTGTTACTCCTGTTCCCGAACCTATCCCTACAGTATTCGGTGTGGTCTCAAAATCAAAAATGAGGTTTTCATTATTTCCGGCACTTTTTAATCCGGCAATAGTGAGAACCCCATTTAAAGCGGTAAGGTTTACTCCCGTAGTTCCACCGATTTTAAAATCTCCTGTAACCACAAGAGGCATATCTACTTTAAAACCAAGAATATTGGTATCTGACCTTGATAAATGAAAATAATCATCGCTATCATCTAATTGCCACGTAATATATCTCTGTGCAAGGTCAGCAGTAATATATCCATAATGGCGCAGAGGTAAATTATCAGTTCCGTCTGCTAATCCAATCGCATTAATTGTACCGGCCAATCTTACAATATTTGTTGGTATCCCACCTATCTTTATTACCCCATTGGCGACATTTGATTGTATTGCCATATCCCAGTTTGAGTCAATATAAGCCCACTGGTCATCATTAATATAAAGATTTAAATAAGTATCTCCTTCTGGCGCCCTGCGATTAATAGATAAAATTTTCCCATCTTCACTATTGTCAACATCAGTATCACCAAATAAAGCAACATGTCCTTGAACATCAGCCATAATTTTTAAATTCCCTGCGGAATTATAAACTTCAGTTATATTGGCAATTGGTACATTTAAAGTATTTGTTGCTGTAGTAAAACTTAAGTCTGTATCTTCAGTAAAATAAGATACACCTGCAAAGGGAATTGAACCGGCTGTCCAACCAGTTAAAGTTAGAGCAGTAGAAGCAAGATAATCTACATAAAGAGTATTGGTTGCTGGATTATAATTAAACTCGGAATTTTCCTCTGATAGCACGCCCCCTATCCCAATATAAGGAACGGAATTATTAGTAAATCCGGGAAGGGTTAAAGCTGTAAGGGTATTATTTAAAGTTAAATCACCAGTCAGTGGGTCATTTGAACAATCTAATTTTAGATAGGTAGTTGAACTGCCGGCATTAACATCTAAACTGGCCGTGCCATCTGCATTATCGGTTAATGCGCCATTAGTAACCTTTAGAAGATAAGGTGCATACACTATCGGAGAACCATCTTCTTCTGCAAAATCAGTTAAAAGCTGCAAATCTCCAGTATGCGGATTTACAGTGTCTCCGGCATATGAATTTAAGGTAAAAAACAAAACGCCACATAACGCTATAAGATGCAATAGTTTTTTCATCTATTCTCCAAAAGCACTGTCTGGTGTTAAATAATCTAAACCTGCCCTGGCTATCCACCCTGCGGCCGCATCTGTATTTACTGGCACGGTATATGTATAAGTCACTACCGCAGCAACCCTCACAGATTTAAGTATATACCAATATCCATCTGTATTTATATATTGATAATAAGAGGTTGCACCTGTTTCTTGATTCATAATAATAAAGGTAACAATATGCTCGCCCCTTTTATGATACTGGAAGAAATAATCCGGTATTTCAGGCATATTCTACCTCTTAGATATTTTTAGATATACTATCAAGAATCCCCGCTTTAATATTTGCTCTTTCTTTTTCTACGTCTTCTTTAGCTTTTTTTAAAGCCGCTAATTCTCTTTTATATCTTTCTTCTTCTCGGTTAAGTTCTTCCTGCCGAGCAGAGATTTCCGCCCGTTTATTCATTACAAAAATATTAAATTCATTTTTTTCTTTATCCAGAGTTATTCTTTTTTGGTTAACTTCTTCAGCCAATTTATCAGTGGCTTTCTTAAAGGCGACAATATCTTCGATTGGTTTAATTGCTTCTTCTCTCTTTTCAAGTTCTGTTGCTCGTTCTGTTTGGATTTTGGTAACTTGGTCTTGTTTTTTACTTATTTCCGCAACTTTTTCCCTTTCCATATCCAGAGATGTTTTTATTTTGCGGAGTTCATCGAGCATTGCTTTTAACTGTTCAAATAATCCGTCCATAATTCCCTCCTTTTATTTTTGTGCTGAGTAATAAGCGGTTACATCTACTTCATCGTCACCACCTGAGGCAGTGCCAGTTCCAGTGATTATCATTCTAACATAACGGACATTTAAATCTTTATTAAACCAGAAATAATAATTCTGGTCGGTGCTTGCTCCGGTGCATAATGTTTCTGATGTTTGTAAAGTTGCACCGCCGGCATAGTCATAAAAAGATGCCGGTAGCCAGACCGTATTGTCATATGAAATCTGTAATGTTACCGCAGCCGAAGTGTCGTTTCCGGAATCGGTCTCATCAGCATAAACATAAAACGCTATCTTGTCATACTGGGAAACATCAATCCCATCTGAAGTTACCGAAGTTGGGTCATTATCAAGTTTAGTAGTTGCAATTACAGTCCCATAAAAAGCGTCTTTTGCCAACACTGGGGCAGAACAAAAAACCAGAATCAGTAATGCTAACAATAGTTTTTTCATATATCCTCCTTTTTATTGAGTTATTAAAAACAAAAGTGCCAAAAATAAAGAAATAAATAAAAATAAAATTATTTCTTTCTTCATTTTTATTGGTCTCCGATGGCTATTAATGTGATAGTTGTCGCATCAACACCTGACCCATCATGTTTAATCGTAGCTATACTGGTTGAACCTGTCGTCATTCCCTTTATAGCTACAAACAAATTATCTCCGGCAACATAGCAATTCCCTGCAACTGCATAATAAGTATTAGCAAAATCAGTATCCCAAAAAATAGTGTAGGCACCGGTACCATCATCCCTGATTGAAGAAACATTATAACTGTCGTTTATCGCAATTGTTCCGGTTCCATTAAAATTTATCCATCCCTTTACTATCATCTGGTCCATTGCCGCAACTGTTTTATAAGCTGAAATTGTGGTTCCATTTGATTTTACTATTCCGTTTATTGCCTTTACAATAGGGTCAACTTCAACTTCAACTTCTACTTCAACAAAGCTTGTCGCATCTACTGCAATATTTTCAATTCCATCACCGGTTGCATTCCACCCAAGCAAATAACCAGCCGCTGGCGAAGGCAAGGAATATTCAGTAGTTGAAGCTACACCGGCCTTTATAGTTCTGTCTAAAGCTTCTCCTAACTGTTGAGTAATCATTATTGCCCGGTCAAATCCTTCTTCTAAAACTTCTAATGAAAAAGTTGTATTATCAACTAAATCGGTTCCTTGAGTCATTGATAATACTCTTCTAATGACAAGTTGTTCTGTTGATGCCGGGGCAGTAACCATAGTTACATTGCCGCCTTCGGCCTCTCCCACACCATCAACTGAATAATCAGTCGTTATTGTCTGTTCTTCTTCTGCCCCGGTTGCAATGGTAACTATAGTCACAATTAAATCGGTATCTTCAAAGATTTTAAAATTATAAGGGAAAATAGTTGTTGAATCATCCCCAGTATAAATAATTTTGTTATCAGTTGATGCTACAGTTGCTATAGCTTGGCTCTGTAAACAAAACAATGATAAAGTGAAACATAAAGCTATAAATAGTTTTTTCATATTTACCCCCTCAATAAAGTTTTATGTTTTTTCTTTTTAGTAGCGAAATCCCGCAAATCTTCTTTGCTCATAGTTAAAAGACTGCGATTCCTTTTATAAAGTTTTGACGGATTATGTAAAGCAATCGCCATCGCTTTTCTTTGTTTTTCTGTTTCTGCTGGCATTTTATCTCCCTATTTTTGGCCGAGAAGATTTCTTTTTCTCGCCTAGTATATACCTACGATACCTTATTATACTTTTCACAGGTAGTGCTGTTGTCGGTTCTAATATAGAAGCCATTAATGTCAACCAATCATCACCTGTAATTTCTTTTTTGCCAAATTTTGATATTCCTAATTCCAAATCATCAAATAAAGGCGTAGAGAATACTTTCCAGGGATCTTGTCCAGTGATGTTTCTCATAGTATAAGTAACAATATCATCTATTATAGGGAAGGCATCGAAAGGATTCACCACAAGTTGAACTATAATTTCATCTATTAAATCTTCGCCTAATTTTTCTACATCTTCCGGCTCTTCTCCGCGCATCCAAGCACCGATCGCTTGGATTAAATGTTTTGTTGCAAATCCAGAAGAGACATAAAGAATCGGCTGGATGACAGCATAAATTGTCATGGTTTTAATATATTGTTCTAAAGATATATCTTTATTCCTGTAGCTTATCCCAGCATCAACCATTTTACGGAAATACTGATTTGAAGTATTTTTAAACGCTAGAAATAACCTGGCAAACGGATTCCGGCTATTTTGGAATTCAGACCGGCTTGAACTTAACCCCGATTGCTGACTTCTCAGTGTAGCTTTTTCAAAGGTTTCAATCGCTTGAGTTAAACTTTTCCCTTTTGCCATTTCTGCTTTTACTAATGGATAACCACCATAAACAATAGAAATCATATCGCCGATTCTAACAAAAGATGTTAAAAAATTATTGAGGCCACGTCGGACAGAATTTAATTTAGTTGCTCCTTCCATCGCTTCTCTTACTGCTTCAGAATATCCTAAATGGAATCTTTCTTCTAAGAAAGGTGCGTTCTTCCACATAAAATCAAAAGTTGCTTTTGGATTCGATATGCCGGCCAAAAATCCTATTGTCCATTTAAAAGCATTCATCTCTTCAACGTAATTTCCCATCGGCATTAACTGCCGGACAAAAATATTAAGATTAGGAACAGATATTTGAGCTGATACCCAATTATTGATTGCGTTCCCGAACCAATTACTAATAGCATCTAATTTGCCCATTTGTGCATTTAACGAAATCCTATCTATCTGATTCATTAAAACTTGATAAACATCTTCGCCGAATTTATTAGTAATAGCGTTTTTAACTTTTCTATCCATGAATAATCTTTTTAATGTTTCATATTCTCGACTTAAATTATCTATATGTTCAGCTTGAGCAATGTGCCGATGAGCTTTAAACCAGGCATTCCTAGGGACCGGAATAACTCGTCCTTTTGCCCGTTCTTTCATAGCCGACGGAGTTTCTCCTTGCATCCTAATATCATCAAATACATCAATCATATGTTCTGATGTAGCCGGCCAATAGTTTTCTATGGACCCTAAATCTCGACCGGTAATCTCAATATTGCGCTGATTAAATATATCTCTATATCCTTGAACTACTTCCTGTAAGTAATCGGCAAAAGCTATATCTTCTGGGAGTAAATTATTGATTAAAGAAGTAACTTGTTCTTCCCCGTAAGATTCGTAATAATCATTTTGCTTCTTCTCATTCTTAATAGAATTATAAATATCTATGATTTCGAGTTTAGATATTTCAGTGGTTAGCCCTTCAATATCAGTAATGGTGTAATTTTTGATAGCCATATTATTTAATAGTCGTATAACATTTTTTTCGTCATATATTTTGGCTGTATCTCTTATTATGCCTTTGGTTTTAAAATACAAAGCTGTATTTCTGTTGCTTTCGTTTATTTCCGGATTGTATTTTTCAGCAAGTTTTTTTCCGCAAATCGAATTAAGCATAGAGTATATATTTGAAAAACCACGACGATATATATTGACTATTTTAGTTCTAGCGGTTTTTTTATTTCCTCTAACCCGTTTAATCTCAGAAAGCATCTCCTCCACTTTTTCTTGCCGGTTAAGGCGTTTAATAAAATCAGCTTCATCTTTTGCTTGTTCGCCGATCTCTTTCATCATCGCTATATCTTCAGAAACTTTTTTGAATATATCTAAGGAAGCTCCTTTACCATTTGCTTTTAATGATAAGAAGCGCTTTTTGATTAAATCAGATTCACTATTAAATTCATCAGGATAAGCATCGAGTTCTGCTTGAGCTTGTTCTTGATTCAAAGAGTTGTAGCCCCTCAAAGTTTCAAATAGCTTATTGCTTTCATAGTCGTATTTACCGATTTTTTTCTGGCCGACTTTTACAGGTTTAGTGCTTTTCAATTCTTTTTTTATCTGTTCATCTAATTTGTTTTTCTCCGTCGACTGCAAATATTTTTCGATTCGATTAGTAATATCGCCAAAAACTCTATCGAACTGCTGTACTGTTTGAATATTTTTAATGGTCCTAATAAATTTGGCTTTATCTTTAGCTTCTAAACCGGACCGTTCTAATAAGTCTGCAAGTTCAGTTTGGATGGTTTCTATCTCTTCTTGAGCTTGTATCTTTCCGGCTCGGAACCCTCTTTTAATATTATCTATTTTTTGTTTTAAAATAGTAGTAATTTTTTGCGTTTTCATTTCTGCTTGCAAACCCTTAAATTGTTCTCGCTGAAAATTCAACTGTTCTCTTAAATCGGTTAAAACTTCTGCTTTGTTTTCAAAAAGATTTATACCGGCTTCATTATATTGCGGTGCGTCTTTTATAGCTTCAATGGTAGCTTCAATACCTTTAATTTCGACTTTATTTTTTTCCGCTAAAGTTAACCTCTTGTTTTCCTTCTCTTCCATTGCGGCAATTTCTTGTTGCAGATTAGAATCCACAAAATCTTTTATCTGTATATTACTTATAGATTTTTTAGTTTCGGATGACAGTTTTTGTATTTTCGCACTTATATCTTCTTTTGTTATTTGTGTCTCTGTTCTTTCAATCTGCGCCTTGTTCCAGATATTGGTAAGCAGAGGTTTAATATCTTCTGTCTGGGGGGTTTGGGGCTGGGCTGCCACAAACTCCTCCGCACTCTTATATTTCTTCGCTTCCTCTATCAATTCGCTCTCTAAAGGCATTTCTGCCCCTTCCGCAACCTCTACCCCTTCCAGAGGGATAATCTCTTCGCCTGGCTTACCTAGAGCAGGGATTTCAGCTTCTTTTGGCTCCGCCTGTATCTCTTGTCGGATGTGCTGGCGATAGGTGACTAAATCAACGGCTGCGCCAGGCAATGCTAAAACAGCCATTCCTGGGGTTGCCTTCTTAGCAACGGCAATTAATCTTTGCGCCCATTCCTCCCGGGAAGGAATTACATTTGGGTTTTTATCTATCATTCCGGCCAAGGCTTCTGTCGAAAGCTGAACCACTTCCTGTAATTCCTCTTCCGCTATTTCCCCTCCAGCCGTTTTAAGATAATTTCTTACCACCCCGGCCAAAGCGTTTTTAGCTATTTTGCTTTCAAGGGTTTTGGCAAAAATCTGCTTAAATGGAGCTGCCAGTAAATTAAGCTGTGCTGTTTCAATAATTCCGATTAAAGTACCACCAGCCAAAGAAAGCGGACGGGCCACATCTTCAGATACTCCCTGTTCTATCATATCCAAGAACATGTTTCCCCCCTCAAAATCCAAGGAATATTTGATTATTCCATAAGGGAAGCCAACTGCTATACCAGAGGCAAAAGCAGACGGGACCGTTACCGCTTCTTCAGGGAGAAACGTAAAAGGCGGAAGTTGTCCAGCCGCGGCTGTAATAGTACCGAAGCCAACTCCCAAAGTAACGGCGTTTTTAAGTCCTTCTTTTGTAGCTCCAAGCATAAAAGGAACTAATTCCGCCGCTTCTCCTAAAACAAACTTTACCGGAGCATCCTTAAAAGTTATATCTTCAAGTTTTCCAGCCGCTTCAAGTTGCTCTAAATACGCTATATTGCCTTTATTAAGAGCTTCGGTAGTATCCATTCGGCCCCACATTGCTTCTCGGCCATACGCTCCCCTGGTGATAGGTAAATAACCCTTCCTAAATTTATATTTCAAATAAGGTGCAAGAGGCGGAACATCCGGAGATATTTGGTCCGGTTGTATCGGTTTAGCACTCTCTAAATCAAAAGTGCTTTTCCTCTGTGCCGGTTTTGTTTCGGTTTCATCTATAGGGATTGCAGTTGCTAAGTCAAAAGGCATTATTTAACCTCTTCTATTCTTCCGTCAGGGAAGACTCTTGCTTTATTTCCGTGTTTATCCATCATTAAAGTACCGTTTTTATCATTTGACAAAATACTAGGATTTAAAATTTTCCTTGCGTCATTTAAGATGCTTTGCCCTTCTTCGGCTATATTTTCTTCAGTGATTTTCCCTTCTTTATATCTCTTGACTAATTCTTTCGTCATATCAAATACAATCGAAATTTTATCTTTATAAAACTCTCCGGCTGTACTAGCCCAGCCAGAAAACATATCAATCGTAGCTCCAAGCAATTTCTGTAATCGCCTCGGCTTAGATTTGAATTTTATTGCACCTTCATAAAGAGATTTGACTTGTACTGATAATTCTGCCGCTTCATTTACTTGAATTTTTTTATCTGCAACCGCTTTCGCAATCGCTCTTTGAGCTTCCCTCAAATCTTTTTCTGGGCTTAAACTATCCCTGATTATTTCAAGCCATATTTTTTTATCTGTTTCATACTGGACCGATTCTGGATCTGTTTTCCATTTAATTAAGTCATTCCCAACTTCTGGATCTATGCTACCATTAGAGATTGCTTGAATTAAATCCTGCACGCTAGTTTTATCAAGGTTTTCAATGATATTCGCTTCGTTATTTAACCACATCTGATCTCTTATAGCTTCAGCTATTTTTTGATTTCTCGCAATCTGCTTATCTGCGACTTCTAACCATTTAGCCGTTTCATCAGCTGTTAAATCCTTAAAATCTCCGGAGAGAATCATCTCTTTCGCTAAAGTAGCATCGATAGCTATTGCATTCCTTATCGATGACTCTTGCCATTCTTTTTTAATTTTCTCTTTGAAATTAAAAGCTTCAACCTGATCTATAACTCCTAACGAGACATTATCTTGTATGACTTTGTCTCTTTTCCATTCTATCAGCATTCTTTCTTCTGGAGTTGACGCGTCATTATATGCGTCTTCAAGAGTTTCAATATTTTCAAGCATTGTAGCTTTCATTGAATCAACCTGGCGAATTCGGAGAGTCTTTCTTATATTAAAATCAGCAGTTATCGCATCTTTCTCAAATTCATTTTGAAATTGAGTACGGGCAGATGGGATAGAAATCAGTTCGCTTGTTTCATCTCTGATTTTGCTTATTTGCTCTTGATATTTAGGAATATTCCAAATATCCGGATCCTGAGAAGCCGCTAATTGCAATTCGTTTAATTTCTTCGTCGCTACAGTATCTGCTTTTGTAACTTCTTGAAGTGTGCGCGCTTCCAGAAATTTATTTGCAACAGTCTCTAATGTTTGCCCTAAAAATTGAGTGATCCTTCCTGGGATACCAGCAACTTCAGGACTTTGCGCCCCGATATTAGGATCTAATTGTCCGGCACCTGCAGATCTTTCTCCTATCCCAAAAGGTCTTGATCTGACATTCGGATCCCTAAAAGCTGCCCCAGGACCTATTGTAAGACCAACTGATGATTTTGTCCTCGGTACTTTAGCCAAATTTTTCTCCTATCTATTGTATAAAAGCGCATAATTTACAGCTGAGGTCAAAAGTGTCTTCCCTGCACTAACATATCCGGAAGTTCTTTGCGCTCTTGCCGTCCGTTTAGCTTTTTCTGTTTCAGCTTTTATTTGTTTTTCGGCTTTTTCTTTCTCTACTTTTACCATCCATCCGGCTGCATCGAGAGCTGTTTTTGCCGTCCATTCTCCACGTTCTATAGCTGCAGCGGCAACTCGTTCCCGTTCCAACGCTTCTGAAGTAAATCCGGAAGCTTCAACAAAAGTATTAAATTCTGTAGTGAGTATATCAAGCTCTGCGTTTGCCGCTGATTCTTCCATAACAATTAAGGGGCTTCCTGAAAATATAACTCCGGATTTAGAATACAATGCTTCTTGTGTCGCTTTAGTTGATATAGCAACTTTTTTCTGTTGAAGAACATCAAGCCGGCCTCTGGCCTTAACCAAATCAGCTTGATGTCTTAAAACATCCGCATTGTATCTTTCCGATTCGGCTATTTGAGTAGCATTAAATCTTGCTGTTTCCGCACTTAATTGAGCATTAAATAATTCTGTCTCTGCGGCAAACCGAGCATTGAAAGCTGTAGTTTCAGCATATTGCTGGGCGTTTTCTTCTATCGTTTTTGCTGTTGCCTGTGCTTCTTGAATCTGCCCAAAAGCAGAAATACCTCCACTGATTAGACTAAAAATTGCCAGTGTTGATGATGATATAGCCATAAAATTTCCTTTTTATTCTGTTGAGACATCAGAAAAAAGCTCTACATATAAAATATTAATGGGAAGCGGCTGAGATTGAATAATATAAAATTCACCCAGTCTATCCCATCCTAAAGAGCAATCAATTTCTTTTATCCCTGTGAATAAGCTTGGAGAGCTTCCCAAAGGAATAGTTGATTCATGTGGTATTGGAAAATATTCATCTTCTGTGCCAAATTCTCCACCCAATGTTTTATATAATCTAATAAGAGCTTTATGAGCTCGTCTTACTTGTCCAATATTGAAGCCAGTCGCAGAACTATTAACCAAAGGTAACCCTTTTATCTTTGGGGTGTATGGTAATCCAATATGCACTACTGCGGCTTTTGAAGTTAAAGTTATTGTTCCTGTAGCTGAAACTATTTGTCTTGGTCTGGCTCCGCCATCAGCAAAAATATCAACTTCTGCACCAATTAAATGAGTAAGTCCTGATATTAATGTTACCATTTTTCTTATTTCGCCACCATTGAAATAAGGAGAAAATCCCGTGCCATCAATATTTTCACCGGTCAATGTTGTTAACTCGAAAGTATGGTCTGTCTTATTTGCTACCAGATAAAAATTATTGTTTAATTCTGTCATACCATAAACTTGAGTAATTTTAATCTGGTCTCCATTAGATAATCCATGAGAAGTAGCAGTAATCACAACCGGATTTGCTGCGGTTGCTCCATACATAATTATAGGAGAATTCAAAGTAAGCCCTGAATCAACAAAAAACATTTCATGGTCATAAGCAAATTCTCGAGGCATAAAAAATTCTATATATTGTACATACGCTCCATTTATATATCTTCTTACAATAACCCAGACTTCATCATCTCCTTCTTCTATTGGAACTACTGCTACGCTTTTAAAAGTTGCGTGATAGACACCAGTTGGGTCTCTACCGGTAATTTGTCGGGACCAAGCAATTACACGTTGGTCTATTTGGCGAGTAAGCGTAGCCATTAACCCATCCGTTCTAACACACCATAAAATATCATTTGGCGACTGTTGATAAGCCATATCAACAATTCCATCTCCTAAAATATGGTCGGATAAAATAGTCATATCAAGAGCTTTCTGACTATCTGTATCATAATCATATCCCAATTCTCGTAAAATTTTTAAATTTCTTTGTATAAAATAAACAAAATTTCCTATCCGTTTAGGTATAATTTTTGCTGCCCCATATGTAGTATCTCTTTGGACAACAACAGAAGAAGGGGTAATTGGAGTATTGCCGGCACCAGAACTTAAAGTAAATGTTCCCCCAGAAGTTCCTATTCGTAACCCATCGTGGCCAGAAGATAACCACCGAATCGCATTAACTTGCTCTGTGCCTATTATATATATATATGCATCGCTATCTTCTGCCCCTGCCGTCATATCTTCAAAGCTTTGACTTACACTGGCCCATACAGTTTGGGGATTTTGGGTTCCTTCTCCTCCACCAAAAATTAATCTTTGTTCATGAAATGTAACCGAACCTGGAAATCCTTGAAAATCACTCCATGCTCCTTCGGCCCAATCTGTTGTTGCTGCCGTATCCGATAATGTCGACATAACAGTAGCTTCAACATGTTGAGCATCGATGACTTTAGTAATTTTGACATATCCTTGGACACTATCTACTTCACCGTGTATTTTAAAAAGGGATTCATCATGACCAGCTTGGAAAAAATCAGCTGAAGCAACAATCGTTATATTCCCTGTGGTGCCGGAAGGCGTAAGAGTAATATCGGTTATATTATCATCTAAGAATGGGCCGCAAATAAATTCAACTTCTGTAACTGTCCATGATGTTGCACTTAATCGTTGAAGTTTCATTGGTTTATGAGCCGGATGTACTAAATACATAACATCAGCGGACTGGGCATATTTTACATCAAACAATTCATCTTCTTCGTATAAAGTGGGAATTTCCAAAGGGCCGGAACGAGTAGCAATACCGCCTGAAACATATGCCGCATATCCAGTGCTATTTATTCCTGATAATTGATAAGTATTTATTGTTCGATTGGCGACAGTATATGAATTTCCATTTAATTCAGTCATTCCAACTACATCTGTAATAACAACAATATCACCATTTTGAAATGGATGATTTGGCGACGTTATAACACAAGTAGCGGCCTTACTGGCTCCAGTTATAGTATGGGTTGTATTTTGGACTTGACCTTGGTCAGTATAGAAACGGAAATAATATTCGCCCATTTCTAATATATAAGATTGTTGAGTATTAAATTGAAAATCTATAAGACGGACAATTTGTTCGGAATTTTTTACTTCGGAGACAAATTTTGTTCCTGGTCTTCTAATTAATCCACCGGCATTATGGATAAGGAAATTCTCAATTATTTGTGCGCCATTTTTATAAGTTTCTATATCACATCTTCCCAGAAGAAGAGGTGAAAATTCCCCACTGCAAAAATTGGTTATTAGCGATGTTTCTTTTGCCAATGGAATTCCCTTTATCTTAACAAGGATACCATGTTTCCATCCCTGTTTGTCCACTTAATTGACCGCTTCCACTTATACGAGATAATAAAATATCGTCTTGCATAATACTTTGCGGGCTTCCCTGTTGACTATCTGTCGACATTGCCTGTGGCAATTTCTTTTCATAATAAATTGTAAAAAGAGTTTCAGCTAAAGTTTTTGAATTGGTGATTGCTATTGCCATTTCCGCCGCTAATCTGGCAACTAAAGCTTCTGTAAACTTAGGGAAGAATTTCATCGGGTCAGTTATCCGCTGCGTATATTTTATTTTTAATCCGGATGTATTAGATAAAATTTTATCCCCTTCAATTCTAACTATAGCTGAAGGGATATTGGTAAAATTTATTTTTAAGCAGTCTACCGGCTTTTGATATACTACCGTCATGAAATCTTCTTCCCAGACTGGTTCTTCTGCCAAGGTCGCAAGGACAGCTCTTTTTTGCGCAAAATTCCAGATATGGTCAGTTAAAACATAATCCCGGGTTGATGCATATAAAGCATTACAAAGTCGTGCATTTTTTGAATTTTCTGTTAAAGAAGCTATTGTTTCCGCTCCAAGAGCTATTAATGCTTGATTGCATATACTCACTTCTGATATTGCGGTCATAGTTATCCTCTAATAAAAACGGGACGGGCTATTAAGCCCGCCCCATTTTATATTGTTTACGATGAAACACCGCCATTTGTCGCTACAACATACCAATTAGTACCATCCCAAATCAAAGTAGCTCCTTCTTGGTCAGTATCTAATGTAATTTTAGTTCCCCAACCGCAACTTGAAGGTGTGATATTCACTGAATCTCCAGTATCCGTATCGGTCTTAAAGATAAAATAGTGAATTTCACCAGCTAAACTTCCATCCTCTAAGGTAAAGGTATCTTCATTGGTATCTGCCCCACCATCACTAACTAAATAATGGATTGAGACAGTTTCATCAATGGCCCCAGCATCACCAACAGCTGTTGCAATTTCTGAAGAAGCAGCGTAAAGTCCGGTGACTCTAAGGTTATTATCTCCGACTGCTGTCGTTCCACCAACATCTAATCCACCATCAATATGTACTTCGTTTCCGCTTGGCGTAATCAACAAATCAGTTGGACAATTTAATCCGTTCCCAGTAATAGTAAGGTCACTGGAAATGGTAACATCCCCAGTAATATTTAGCAAATTAGAACCATCCGTTGCAGCTGCTAAAGTCGCCGAATGAGTATTACCGGCATCATAAAGAGTTAACACTCCGGCATTACTAATCGTAACTCCAACCGCTACAGTAGAAGTTCCTATATCTACACTGGGAGTCGCTCCGGTTAATTTCATCATTTGGACATCGGTGTCTGCATCATCGCAATTAAAAGTGATGTCCTGATTCGTCCCTGTCGCATTTAAAACTATGCTCCCATCATCAAGAGTAATAGAAAAATCTCCATTGCCATCACCGCTCATTGCAAAAGTTGCTTTACCATCTCCGGCCTGCGCACCGTCTTGCATAACAAAGGTACCGGCATCAACTGCATCATCGCCCATATTTATCGCCCCGCCAGTATATAAAATACCGTCAACGATATTTATGGCATGAGTACCTTGTGGGTCAATCATTAACGAAGCTTCACCCTTAACGTTAGCCGTGGCTCCGGTCCTTTCATCATCGATTAAAATAAACGGGGTATCGGCAGTCCCGGCTACAGCAGTCTGAAGAAAATTTAATTCTTCATCAGCCGCATCACATGTAATGTCTAATTCTTCACTGATTAGCGTTTCAACATTAATGCCCAAAGCATCACTACCGGCATTAAGCAAAAAGGCATCGGCCACATTATCGGTATCAATATGGAAGTCAATATCTACCGAACCAGAGTTAAACTCCACGTGGCCAGTTGCTGCACCAGTAGTATCTCCGAACATTTGGACAAATTGGGTATCCGCATCATTCATTTCTAAATTAACGGATATTTTACCGGCCTCATCAGCATCATTGACTTCATTAGCTTCTGCCAAAATAGTAGCAAAAACTATTTGGTTCCCTGCTGAATCGCTGGCTTTGAATTCCATTTTACCGCAATCATCACCATCTGCTGGAGTTGCTCTATCGCTTTCTAATTGGAAAATAGGACAATCAGCTGCATCTCTGGTATTTTTTAAATTCAAAGTAGGCATATTCGCGACAGCACTGGCTAATTTAGTCTCATCTGTACCAGCATCTATCACAAAATATGGCGCTGAACTGGCAGTTTTGACTACGGTATTAATATCTTTACCTGCTGAGTTTATGGCAATTGCACCTTGCCCAGCAGCCGGACCTTCTCCATCAAGAACTAAGAAATCCTCAAGTGCTGGAGTACCATCATCAAACATTACCTGGAATGTCAATTTCCCTGCTTCATCAGTATCAACAGTATCTTCTATTTCAGCAAGGATTTTTGCGACATCTGTTTCTGTTTGAGTGGCATCATCTGCGGAGAATAAAATACTCCCGGCATCATCACCATTTGCCCCAGCCGCTCCCTTATCTTTTAAGAAATGGATAGAAGAAGCTACCGTATCGTTAGTAGTATTTTCTAACGTAACTGTAGGCATTAAAGTGACAGCACTGGTCAAAGTTGTAGTTTCAAGGGTTGCATCTATCAAGAGATAATCGGCTGTAGTGTTACCATCATAGTGGAAATCAACATCTGCAGTATCTCCGTTAAACTCTATATGCCCCGTAGCCGCCCCGGTATCACCACGCATTACTAACATTTCAGTGGCTACATCATCCACCTCAACGTCTATAGTGAGCTTTCCGGCTTCATCGGTTGCGGTTACATCTACTGCTTCGCCTAAGATAGTGACAGCATCAAAAGTTGCGTCTCCATCATCACTGGCAGTAAAGTAAATATATCCGCAATCATCTCCATCACTTTCCGTGGCCCGGTCTTTCTCTAACCTAATAATCGGGCTGGTCGCATCATCTTTTGTATTTTCTAACCATAAAAGAGGTTGAGAAGCCGTGGTAGCTTCAGCTAAGGTAATACCAATATCGTTTAAAAGGAATGAATCGGCACTAGTAGAGGTTGAAACGACAATGGTATCAGCTGTATCATCTAAATTAATTGTAAAATCTTCATCTGCGCCAGCACTTAATCCCAAAAATGTAATCGCTCCATCATTATCAGAAGTTATCTGGACCCCAGTATCACCAATCGTAAGGTCAAGGCCACTGACTTTTAAATCAAGGGCGCCATCTAAATTAAAAAGCGTAGCTGCAGTAGAAGTCGAAACGGTAATCTCATCTGCTACATCATCAAGATTAATCGTTAAATCTTCATCTGCGCCAGCACTGCATCCAAGCAATGTAATCGCTCCGTCATTGTCACTTGATATTTTTACACCAGTTGCACCTAATTGAATATCCGCTCCGGTTACAGTTATGTCGCCTCCAGAAGACAAGTCATTTGCTACCTCCACATCTCCGTCTTCATCAACTGTAAAAAGAGCAGTATTAGTTGCTTGGGTCCCTTTAGCTACACCAAATACTTGCTGGTCTGCCCCTGGAGCTGCTGGCACCAAAAATTCAAATAATGGGTCGGTAGTTGCCGTTGCATCAGTTGTCGTGGTCACAAATAGACACTGGTCGTCAACTCCTTCATCATATTGAATTTTAACATCAGCATCTGTACCAAAAACCAAGTCCATATCATCAATAATCTCAATATCTCCGGTCGTGGTAATATCTCCATCAGTATCAGCAATCGTGAGTTTAGTTACAAAAGTACCGGAAACAGCCGTATCATTGGAAATTACTAAATCTTCATCTGCTCCACCGGCTTGCAATCTCCATTGGTCACCAGCATCACCGATTGCATCCCCAGCCAAAATCAATGAAGATGTACCATCGGCAGCATTATTACTTTTAACTAAGAAGATTATATCCTCTGTATTAGTTGCCGCCATAATTGTACCGTCAACTGCATTAGAAAGATACTCATCATCTCCGAGGGTTATAACATCACCTTCCATCGTAATATCACCAGCAGTTGTCATTTGCCAAACAGCTAAATGAGCGCCACTGGTATCATTGGTGATAATGAGACTCTGGGTACCGTCTCCATCAGATTGTAACATCCATTCGTCTCCATTAACTGCTGAAGCATTAGAAGTCAAAAGCAATCTTCCATCTTTAGCGGTAAATCCATATGCTTCAATCGTTGCATGTTCATCATTTGGAGTCCAACGAAGGACATCATCTGCTGGACGACTTAAAATATCATCTCCCATTGTGACTGAAGTAATGGAGAAAGTACCTGAAATCGTACCACTTACAGCCAAATTCCCCGTAAGAGCAACATCACCACCACCTGGAATAATAGCTATGTCGCCATCATCACCAGCCGGCGTAGCAATGGTCGGAATGTTCGCAGCCGTATAAAACTGAAAATAGTCATTATCATCATTCCGAGTACGAAATTCTACATCTCCATCAGCTTCATTAAGGTCAAAAATCACTCCACCATCAGAAGATAGTACATGAACATCACTTCCCTGAAAGTAGAGAGAAAGCGTATCACCATTTTCGATGAGTTTAATATATTCATCTGTACCGCCATCGATTATTTGACCATTCTCAAACACTAAATCTCCGGTTCCGCATTCAAGTTGAGTAGCGAAGAAATTACCAGAACCATGAGTGGCGATAAACTTAGTCGGAACTGAATTTAAAGTAGTTGTTGCCCCGGTATCTGTCCACGGGCTGACAACACCGCCCCAATCTGTAATTGTTATTCCATTCAAAGTTATACTGGTATTGGCCGTCAACGTTGTAAAGGTTCCTGCGGCCGGAGTACTACCGCCAATAACCGCACCATCTATTGTCCCGCTATTTATATCGTTAAGTGTTACTGAACCAACACTACCCGATTGTGTAACGGTTGAACCCGCGAAGTTTATCGAATTTACTATCCCGACGGGGACTCCGTCATCCTGAATTTCGATAGAACTCCAGCCAGGGACGGCTATCAGCAATATCAAAAAAGTCATTGCTAATATTCGTTTAAACATTTTGCCTCCCTTTCTTTGTTTTATTTTTTAATCATGCGTATAGAGAACGATTAATTTAATCGTTCCGGTTGCCGCTCCAACGCTTGTGGTAATGATAATTTGCCGGTCTGTAGTCGTATCTCCGGGAATGGTTTCATCGATTTCATACATCCGACCGTCAATTGCGTTCATACGAGTAATCAATGCCGCTGCACCGTGGTCAGTCGCCGTAATATATCTGTTATCATCCTCATAATCACCGACAATTAAGGTCGCATTATTCGTTAAATTGTCCGTATCCAGAATCACATCAATAATCTTTGCTCCTTTCGGCAACTTCGGACACATCTCGATAATGGAAGTCGCGGCCAAACCATCGCATTCATAAGAATCATATGCGATTTTTACTCTACCATCAAATAATCCGGGAGCCATACGATTAGCTATATCCGGAGTATCTGATAACGTCTTATTTACTCCTTTAACTGTAGCCATGTTTACCTCCTAATTTTAATCGTTTTGTAAATCTTTGATTATTCCTGACAAGCGATTTCTACGATTCTTTCTTCTTCCAATCTGGTTGCACCAATACTCATAGACATAAAAACTTGCCAAGCATAACATTTATCCGGTCTCTGGTCAGCCCGGCCATTCGGTTCTTTCTGAATGGCTAACTGTATTGCCCATCTATGGTAAGCATAACAAAGACGGTTGCCAGAAACATCGGTTGTTAATCGAGTCATTTTAATAAATTTAAAACCTAACCACGTATCAATTTCACCTTGGACCAGAGCTTTAACGGTATTATAATCAGAACTTGCAACTTCTACCGTTCCTAAAAGGGCAATGATTTGAGATGGTGCGCAAACAAGAAATCTATCCTCTTCCTCAACATCATTGTCATCAAGCAGTTTTTTAGCCGCAAGCATTTTCGCTTTACTTAAATTACTCCCACCAGCTGCTATCTGCATACTGGCATCAAAGGCCTGTGGAGTTGAACCTTCTTTACCCGTATATGCAGTTCCGTTAAATGCTTGAATAATAACATCATCCATTTTCCTACCGGCTGCATAACCAGCACTAATCGAATATTTCCCTTTAGGGTCAATAATCATACAGAGCTGGTCTTCTTGGTCCAAAAGCTTGTTGTGAATAAAATCTCTTTTGGTAATTCGGCGTCTTTTGTGGTCGGCAGTATCGGTAGGAGTATCTTGATTGCGTGAGGTTTTTTCTTCCATTTCATCTTTGCCCAGCTGGTCATAAAACTTAAATTCACCTGTAAAATTAGTATCTACTTCTACGGTATTTCTAAGTTTTGACCCTTTTTGCTGGGCAAGCAACCGGACATTGTCCGTATATTGTTTTACATAAGCTGTGGTTATGTCGCCCATTTGTTCCTCCTGTTCTTAGTTTTAAAGTATTTCCTCTGTAGATTATCCAGGAGAAACCTGGGTCTACCCTTACAGTTTTTTGGGTCTCTGTAAGAGATTGTCCCTTACTTGTGGCTCTCATCAGGGGCCTGGGAGGTTATCCCTAATGAGAGCCGAAATCTATTATTGCTTTGTTGAAGTTACCCCTTCAGCAATTTGATATAAAGTACTCATTTCTTCAACCGCTTCTTTATGTAGTGGACTTGCACCATCATTAAAAGGATGTTTAGGATTTGCGCGGATTTCGGCAATTTTCGCATTTGCAGCCTCTGGTGTCAATCCTCCATATTGACTTTTCCCTCCCGGGCCGAGAACATCCTCACTTAATTTATCGCCTATATTAGCAAACAGTTCTATAATTACAGGGTCATTTCCTAAACCTTTCTCAAGTAAAGGTTTAATTTTCTCTCCCCCGAATTTATTAAGGACCCTTTGTGCTAAAGCAAGTTTAGTATCATAAGTCGTTCCCCATCTTCCACGTAAAGCTGTTTCAGCTTCTTTTCTGGTTTTCTCGTCCGCTTCATCTTGCTGTTTTAAAACGTTAGAAAGTTCGGTTATATACCAACCATGCAACCCTGTGGCCTGCTCAGCAGTTAAACCAAATTGATGTGCTATCCCTTTAAATACTTTTTGAGATGCTTCATCAGAAACAAGACTCGGATGTATATCTTTTGGCAATTCAAAAAGATAGCCATCGGGAGTGTCTGGCCGGCCAAGAGTTTTAAAAAAAGTAGCTTTTTCTTCTTCAGTGGCTTTTGGCCCGGGAATAAGCACCCCTTTAGCATTAATCTTGCTTTCCAGATTAATATAAGACTTTGCTACATCATCAGGAGAAGATTTCTGAAATTTCAACATAGACGGACTGGTTCTAACTTCTTCGGAAAGACTGTTGAAAAAGCCACCACCGGCTGGCGGAGTAGCCGGAGGATCTACTGGCGGGTCTGCCGGCGGATCGCCTACCCCTCCAAAAAAAACTGGTAACATCATAATCATTGCCATTATTTCTGCGTGGGTCTCAGTTGTCCTTGATAGGGCTTCGATTATCCACTTAAACATTTTATTCCTCCTTCCTTTCTTCTGGCTTTTCGGCCAGAGCTGCGATGCCCTCTGGGGACATCATGGTTTCAATATGAAGAAGGACTTGCCTTCTTCCTTCGTTTATTAGAACACTTTCCCTATCTCCCGGGAAATGCGTAGTATCATGCTTAAAACAACGATTTTCCAAATCTTTTAAAACAATCTGACCGGATTCAGTATTAAAAGTCTGCATATATCGCTGTCGCAATTCTTTCTCGCTTATGGGCATATGATTTTCCCTTCATTATAAGCTTTTTTTAATTGTCGTAATATATTGTTAACAGGCCGAACTCTTTCACCGTATATTTTTCGTCCTTCAAGATATAGCCGGCGTGCTATTTTCCTTAATTCCTTTACTTTTGTTTTTCGCATTATATCCCCGCGTCATAGACTTTTCTATAATCCAATTTATGCCTTTTCAATCCTTCTTTTATCAAGTTATATTTCCCTTCTTCATTCCCAAGCAAAGCGTTTAAAATGGCGCGTAATTCCTCTTTTTCTTCTGGTGTAATATTTATTTTCCTCGGCCACTGTTTAATACCTTCATCCAGCCAGGCGCCTTCTATTACAGTAAAATGCTCTTTATCAAAGATATATTTAAGTGCCAATCGGTTCATTTCTGCCAATGAAGGTACTCTATAATTTTTAACTTTTATAAAGAAACTCATTATTTCCCCGCTCCCGCTGGTTGCAAGTTTTTCTCTGTTGCTCCTACTTTCTCGGCTATCTCTGCAGCAACTTTCATATCTGCCTGTTTATCTATTTTAGCTTGCTGTTCAGCTCTCTGTTGCCTGATTATTTCTACTTCTTTTTGGTCTCTTAATATTTCCGGATTATTACCGTTGATGTCCACAACTATATCTATAATTTTATCTCCATCGATTTTATCAAGAACATTCGGTAAAACTCCGGCTACTTGCCCTACAGTAACCAATGTTTTTTCCAATGATACAATTTCCGTAGCCCTTTGGGCTTTTGCCAATAAGGAGATGTAAACTACATCAAATTCTTGCCCTTGAATTGATTCTGGCGGTTCGGGAAGAAAACCGTTTCTAAACAAAATATTAAAGGTACGAATGATAATCGGGTCAAATACTTCTTGAGTAAACCGGCCAACAACAGGCCCCAACAATACCATATTCTCACTTATCCGGCGCTGGACTTCCGGAATAGTCATTTGCTTTGTGATTTGAGAAAATGCTTTAAATAACGGGACAAAAAAGCCTTCTTCAATAGATTCTTTCACATCTCTTATCATATCAATGCCAACAGGAATATTTCCCTTGGTTAGTAATGGTTGCAACGCATCAGATTTTGTTTGCGAATTATAATAATTAAGTCCGGACGGATTAAGATTTAACGGCATTATAAAACCTTGTTGCGGTAACGCTAAGGGTGGGTCTGTTATTTTCATTGCTGCTCTAATTAAGATTTTCTTTTCTGCATTAATCATTTTTATATCAGCCAATACACCCATAGCCGGAGAAAATCCCCACCGCTCGGCAGTATTTTTCCAGAAGCGCCCTACAGCTACCGGGAATTCTTCAAATCCGCTTTCCCTAATAAGGTGTTTGTCCGCAATATTTATCCATTTTGATTCATATGGCATATTTAAAGCATCTTCCTTCCCAGCAACTCTTTTTTCTCTGGGGACAATCCAGTGAAGGATTGCTACTGTTTTATTGAAACTTTTCTCTGCTATAGCTTTTTTGACTGATTGTCCAGCATCATCTCCCCAGCGGTCATAAGCTTGCTGAACGGTATATTCAAATTTTCTAAATATTCTATTGACCCGGCCTTGATAATCTTCCTCAATAAAAATTTCGCCAATAGGAAGCATAGTAAAGCGCACTTTGTCTTGAATGTCTTCTTCTTCAAATATTGCCCCGGTCCCGAAGACTCCAGTATCTTCATAAAACTCTTGCATTATAGAATCAAAATTAGAGGAGTCTAAGGTAGTAAATATTATATCTTCAACATCTTGAAGCCAGACTTTAACGGCTTTTTCAGTCATTAAATTTTTGTCTTTCATCTTCAATCCAAACCATTTTGTGCTGGGATTAGTAAGATGAGAATGAAATCCGGCTGACATTATTTTAAGCGAATTAATCGCTGTATTATCAAATAAATGGTGGAAATCTAAACGGGGATTATTGGTCTTTTTCTCCACTATGTTGGCTTTTTTAGGTAAACAGAAGTTAGCTAAATCTTGCCAATAGCTTGCCCAATTACTTCGGTCTGTTTCAAGTTGCTGTAAGCGCCGTATTGCTTCTTCTGGTGTCATTCTATCACCTTAATGTAATGGGTTTCTAATTCTGTGTAGCCTGTTCGTTTATAAAATCTGTCTAACTGCTCTTTCTTATCATTTGAAATGGCAACCATAATAATCATTTTTATGCCGGCTTCTTTGCATTGATGTTCAAGTTCGTGCAAAAGTTTTAATCCATACCTTCGATAAGGTTTCGAAACAAACCATACAAGCTCTTGAAAAATGCGTTGCTTTTGAACTTGATATTCAACAATTTGTCCAGAGATAACCCCAATCACTTCATTGCTACCGCTATTCTTAACCATTACAATTGTTTCTTTATAATGCTTTTCTATCCCCTGTTGAATTAATTCTTTATCGCATTGTAACCCATAGGCAGCTATTGATTCTTGGTGAAATTCCTCTATGAGTTGCGCCACCCCGGGGAAATCTTCTTGAGTACATAACCGAATTTCCATTATACTCCTATTAATATTTTTTTCGCCAATGTTTCTGATTCAGTAACACCACTGGCTGAGGTTAAAATAGTTTTTGCTCTTCGCCGACGTTTCTCTAAACTTTGCAATCTGGCTCTTTCGGCGGCCTTTTCATCTGCCTCGGCTAATTCAGCAGCAGCTTTTTTCTGAGCTTCAAGTTCTTCTCGCTGTCTAGTTGCGATAGCCGCTTGTTCTCTTTCTGCCGCAGCTCGTCTTTCTTCAGCGGCTGCAGCCATTGCATCTCTTTGCGCCAAAATAGCAGATAAAGCTTTATCTTGCGTAAGAAGAGTTTCTTTTTTAATATCTTCTGCTCTTTGTTCTGCCGCTTTAGTCCGACTTTTAGCGGATTTCCTTAAGGCGCCACCTAATAATCCAGCACCTAAAAGCAACCCAACTGTACTCGTTACAGCCATAACTCGCCTCCTATATAATAGTCTGAGTTTCAGCCATTCGTGGCATTTGTGGATTATAGCCACGCATTAAATCTGCCGTATTGTCCGGCATAGCTGTTCGAGGTAAATCACGCACATCTGCATTATCAATTGGCGCTTCCCCTATTTGTTCGTGCATAGCCAGAGCATCAATGACATCAACAAAGAGACTTTTAAATCCTTCCCGGGTAACTCCGTCAAGTTCTGATTCCAATTCTCCAAGCCAAGGCGCACTTTCCGGATGCCATACAGTATGAGCCGCATATCTAGGCCCCAACATTTTCACTCTTTCGAGTTTCGACCCTTTCTTTGCATGTTCAATTTCTTTAATCGCAAAAAACTGATTCCGCTTTGACATTTCTTTGAAAATAAAAGGTTCTAATATGGTTTTAAATTCCCCTTTTTCAATCCCGAATTCAGTTATTCTCCAAAGCTTCACTACTTCAAACATTTGATTAATGGTTTCAACTGAATCCCAACGGCCATAACGAATATCCAACAAGAACCAGTGATTATTCTTGTCTATGCCATTAACAACTATCGACCGAAGACATGAACCTGGGTCTTTTGAATAAGCTGGGTCAAGCGTAGCATTAACATTGCATGCTCCCCTGATTTGCATAGCCAAGCTCGGAACATAATATCTTCTATCTGCTTTTTTAAATGTCTTCGTTTCTTCAGAAGTTGATAAACACATCTTTTCTTCAAGCCAGATATTTAATAGCCCTTGACGCCTGAATTGCTCTCTTTGTGTATGGATTTCTTCAAGAGTATATTTCGCTGGCCATGCACTTTCTTCCTTTTCATCGACTAATTTAATTGCTGAAATTCTGCGACATTTAAAATTCAGGTCATCTTTTGCATTAAAAACACGTTCAACGATACATTTCTCCCCAAGGTTATTACCAATTAAGAATATCCGACTATGCTTTCCCAGAAAATATACATCAGACATAAACCACTTCCAATCTGATTCAGGAACTGATTCGCCTTTCATTTCGTCCCGGTCCTGTAAATCATCACAAATGACTATCTTTGGCCGGCGCTCTTTATGAGATAAGCCGCGAATTGAAGAACCCTTGCCATATGCTTCAATCCGAACATTGATAACTTCCCCCTTAGAATCTGTGCAATCAACACTAAAAACACTTGCTGATTGTTCTTGAACTTTGATTTTGTTGGGTGAGATAAGTCCATTAGTGAGATATTCTGTCTCAATCTCTTTGAGCTTATTTTGCGCCAGAGTAGCGTTGTTTTTGATAAGAACGATATAATCACGTTCTTTAGAAGGAAAAGTCAAACAATAAAGAGGAAATGCTCGGAGGACATATTGTGTTTTGGCGCTTTCACGGAAACCCTGGATTGCTTCATTTTCAGATTCATTAAGAAGCATGTTAGACCAGTCTTGATGATAAGGCGCCGATTCAACTTCATGAGACGGGTCACTTTCGAGTAGAAAGTGCCGATAATTGATTAAATTTTCTTTTGATTTTCGGTATAACTCAATTATTTTTTCTTGATTGTGTTCGGACATACAGCGTTCTCCAGTTTCTTCAATGCGCCTGCAAGTAGCCGCTTTGTCCCATCATCAAAAGAATGTTCGGTTTTATCTTTTAGTTGCCCCTTAATTTTCAAACTCAATTCTAATGCTTTTAACTGAACGTACAAATCTTCAACTTCAAGAAATTCATTTGAGATGACTTCGTCCGGAGAGAGTTTTTCTGTTTTGCCTTTGTCATCTTTTTTATACTGATGAAGATACCCAACGACTTTTTTAGCAGCTCTTAACTTTTTTAGAAGTTCAATATCTTCTTCAAGGCCTAAACCCATTTGATCCATAAGTTCAGACATACTAATGCCAAGTTTTGCCAAATTTTCTGAAGCAATATTTCTCGCAGATAATCTATCTTTGCAATCATATGCACGCATCGCCGCTTCAGTAGGCAATCCGGTAGCGATTAATTCTTTAAAAAAATGTCGTTGCTTTAATGTCATTTCACTTAAATCTTTCATCAAAGCTCCTTTCAAATCAATATAACTATACACATACAATAGATAATTTGTCAAGAAAATAAAAAAAGGCCAGAAATTTCTTCCTGGCCTTGAGAAGCTAATCTGTTAGTGAATTTATTCTTTTTTCGGTTCGGCTATTTTTTTATCTTTCCCAATATTTGTTTCAGCAGCGGGTAATTTTTCCGCGTTTAATTTTTCCAATATATCATTATAAGCCGCAATAATGCCTTGCCGCTGATATATTTCGACGGTAGCCCGTTCAACTGCTTGCAGGTGAGCATCCTTCTCGGCTAATCGCTGCTGAATTATTTGCTGCTGTTTTTCGATTTCCTGTTTTACTGTTTGCGGTTCTAAAGCAAAAACTGACATAGCAGTTAAAATCAATAAACCGCAAAAGATAGCTACTAATAAGAATTTGTTCATAGTTTATTCACCTCCTTTTGATTTAATTTCCCCTTTTTCTTCTTTTACCTCCTCAAAATAAATCCTTGCACCGGCCGGCAAGGTAATCCAGGTTTCCTGATCTAAACTAAAACGCACAGAAACATCTAATGTGAGATATTCCCCTCCATATAACCATGTAAAAATAGGTTTGCTTAAAGCGGATTCTTCGTTAGTTCTCTTAGATAAGTCAATCCTTGTATCTTCTTTGGCATTTTTAAAAAAACGTTCCGGCACAAAAGTCTCTAAAATAGCCAAACCCATATCTTCACTCCATACTACACCCATACTAGAAAATAAAAAAACTACGGTAGAGAAATCCCTAATTTCTATGCTATTCATACTTCTCAAATCATCGGCCGTTATAACACACATCTCTTCCCCGTTGATAGTAAAAGTTATACTTTCGCTTTCCGGTATTCTTAACTCACTATCTGAGGACATTATAGAATGATCTATTGATGCCGGCAATGCACTCCAATTTTTTTTATCTCCAACCGGTTCATCCATGTTTGGCATTGGAATATTCGTCCAATCTCCTTCATCATTAAGCCACAATTCATTTTGTCTCTGTCTTTGAACTCTCTCATCTTCTTTCGCTAATACTATCCACTGACAAACCATTGCTATCAGACAAACGATTAATAAAGAACCTAAAATCTTTTTCATTATTTCCCCCTTCCTCTTAAACGCCGCAATATCTGCATAACAGCACTTTCAATTAAGAAAATTCCCAGTAACAAAATGTATTCCATAAGCACCCCCTATTCATTCAATTTTCCTTTTTTCTATTATCTCACCTTTTTTGATCCAGATTTCTTTAGAGTCCGCATATTTAATTTTAAATTTTTTAATATCTTCTATCGTTTCCTTGGGCGGTTCGGAAGTAAAAATACTTATAAAAACAGTTCTAAGTTTATGAGAATATGCAAATAAATCAAATGGATATGGAAAAGGACCAACAAGATAACCCTGGACTTCAAGTTCATCTTCAATATCATTCAATAAATCTATATTACTATATGTTTCAAAATCCATTGCTTAACCTCGTTTTCTATACTTCCTCTACTAAAATTTTATAGCAATGATACATCAGTTTTCTTTTTATAATATATGTCTTGTCGTTTTTGCGAGTATAGGGATTTTTTACATCAATTACTCGGACATTGCCTTGATAATCAGTGATAGCGAAATCAGCAAAATAAGCAACCTCTCTAAATTTATCGTTCTTAGGGATAAGTTCATATTTTAACTGACACTTAATATGCTTTATCTTACCGGCCTGTTTTTCAGAAAGCAAGAAGATATAATAATCCCGTTCTTTTTTACTATAAAAAGTTAATCCCTTAAATTGAACTTTAGTGTTTAGGTATTTTGCTCTTTTAAATCTTGGCATTTTCTCTCCTTTTGTTTACGCGATGGACATATTATTTTAACTCCTTCCGTTTATTTGAGACTACCACTCTGCATCGAATTGGATTTCCTCTAACCCAAAACTTTTTGCTTTGGCTAATAAGCATTTATCTTGTTGCGTTTCCAAAAAATATTCCCTTCCCGTTGATGGACAAACACAATGCAAATATTTAAATGGAGAATTATATCCAGATATATTAAAACTAACTATTTCCATTTTATTTTTATAATTATCCACGGCTGCATCTAAGACTTGATAATTAGGTAATGACTTCATCTTAATTTTATTCATTTTTTGATATGCTATTCGTCGCTGTTCAATATTTTCTATCAGAAATACTTCCTCGGCAGTTAACATATCTTTTCTTATTTTGTCAAATAGTTCTTTAGGGAAATTAATATTTTCAATTTGATAAACAATATTTCCTTCTCTGGATAGTAACCATTCAGAACTATTATTCGATAAATGCCAGCGATTTTTATGATTGTTTTTCCATAACTTTCTTTCCGTAGCTATATTTAATTTGCTGTAGATATACAAATCCCCGCCGACACTCTTGAGGTTTGGTAAAGAGACGTTGCTGTAGATAGACAA
>Ga0265297_10003346_pt1 | contig 29333 bp, 20 predicted proteins | sample Munlanlwell13791_FD_192502 | JGI IMG/M metagenome (GOLD analysis project Ga0265297, IMG submission 192502) | Leachate microbial communities from a municipal landfill in Southern Ontario, Canada - Leachate well 137-91 | ecosystem: Engineered > Solid waste > Landfill > Unclassified | place...
ACACGGAAGCCTGCTGCAAGCAGCCACCGTTGATGGCGCATGCGCAGCGGTGGATAGACTGCTGGATCGTCAAGCTGTTGAAGCTGGCTTGTCGAAACTGGGAACAGCGATTGATGAAAAACTGACATCGTTGGCGTCTCGTCTTGAGAGTAGCTTGGAAGAAGCCGCGCGTCGCAGTGACGAGCGTTTTGTTGTATTGGAGCACCCCAGATGGCGGCAGTGGTTAGGGCGCAAGAAAAATAACGGGAAAGATTAAAATGACTAAATACAAAAATTTATCTGTTGCAGTTCCATGGAGCTTGAGCCACTACATTCCCTTAAATGGTTTTCATCCGTTATATCGGGCGCTATTTGATCACCACCCGGAAAATATAACAATTAATGCCTGGGATAATATCGAGTTGTCGCAGGCACTGCATGGCGACAATGAGCTAAGAGTAAAATTGCTCAAGGCCGTTTCAGTGCAACATAAAATGCTCAAAAGTAAGATCAGCTCTAGTCTTGCTGCGAAATACATAGAAGGATATTTCCCTCCCAATATAGCGCTAACTAGCTTGTTGCCGGGAGATATCGAATTCCATCATACTGCCCCCTTCCCGAGCCTGACACGGCCATTTGTGTTTCATTGTGAGTCCTTTGCACCCATTTTTTTTCCTTTTTCCCACCAAGGTAAAGGGAAGATGCTGTCGCATGAAAAGCTTCGCAGCCATTACCGACGCATCTTGGGTGATCCACTTTGCCTGGGAATATTTTCGCACGTTCCAGAAACGCTTCAGGATATAAGTCATTTTTTTAATTCCCCCGCCATCGATGCAAAACTACACCCATCAAGAATCGGGCTGGGCGGTCAATCGCTACCAAAAGAGATACCAGAAAAAAGAGGGCTGGTATCTACCCCCCGCTTTTTGTTTGTAAATTCGGCCAACCAGAATCCTGTGAACTTTTTTCATTGCGGCGGACATGTAGTGTTGCGATTCTGGCAGAAATTGATGGCATCAGGTCGCCAGGGTAAACTTTATTTGCGTTGCGCCCGCCCCAGCGATGAATTGCTAAGTAAGCACGGAGTGGATGTTGCTTTTCTTCATAGGGAAGAATGTAATAGTGTTATCTGGATTCAAGATTATCTGACCAATCAGGAATTGAATGCTTTGATGACGGATGCGCATTTTTTCCTTCTTCCAAGCGCTTCATTACATTCAGTATCGACCATGCAAGCAATGGCTTTAGGGACGGTGCCGGTTATTTTCGACACGGTCGGAACATCGCTTTATGTGAAGAACGATCATAACGGTATTGTTCTTGAAGGCGTGTTTTCAACAAATTGTATGAAAAATCCGGCAACAGGTGTCTTGATTGACAATTATCATCGTAATCGGGCGCTTGATGACTCTCTGGTGCGTCAGCTTACACAACGTATCACTGAGCTATTAGTAGAGCCAGATGTTTTTGATGGGTTGCGGCAAAATGCTTTGGCTGATGCGCGCAGCCAATTTTCCGGCAGTTCTTTCAGCAATGAATTCTGGGCGACAGTCCAGACACTGTTTACGGAACATGCCGGCAGAGAGTCACGCTCAAAGCCGAAGTCATCCGCAGCAATCGCGGGGCTTGAGCACTGCACTGTCGATCAGAATGATTGGGCAAGAATCTTTGAAAGTGTTCAGCAGCCTGTCACAAGGATTTTTTCTGGCAATGGCCGGGTTACAGAGTTAGGAGGCGCTTTCATACACACCATCGGCAGTTCTGTGGTGAGACGTCATAATTGGTCGGCTTTGGCGGAATACTATAAGAATGGTCCGAGACTTACCTATGCAAAAAGTATCAAGGAGTTGGAGGGGCGCTATATGTCCCGCTCAGGAGACGCATGTATTGAAAGTCGGTTTCGCATGGTCATAGATTGGACTTCAAGGTTATTAAGTCCATTCCCCAGGCTTCATCGGGTTGCGGCCAGAATTTTAAAAGTGACTAGAAAGCGAGGCAAGCCATTAGACAAATGGGTTAGATCAGAACTACAGCTTGATGTCCAGCTGGTCAAACAGGATGCCTCCGGGTTTAACGTAATTCGTTATTTTGACAAGTACTACGCAATTCCGCAGCACCAAGGTGAATTTTTGAAAGAAAAGGCTGATAACGGTGACTACAGTATCTGTTTTGTTGGAAACTCGGTTAAAGAGGTGCTGCGCCAAATTGCCGAGCATGATGTTCAGACTCAAGAGGAAAGCAGAAAACAAAATCAAAATCAAAATAACGCATCTGCCGAACTAATAGAGGAAGGGATTCACGGATTCAATATTATCCGTTTCTTAGATTGCTTTTATGCGATACCACAAAGCGAAGGAGCCTTTGAATATGACCGATTTCTCGCCGGAGGGTATAGTCGAATTTATACTCAGCAATCCGTTGCGGATATTAAAGCTGCAATTACGAGACACAACGCATGACCTCCAACTTACAGGCAAATTCTACTGTTCACCTCTGGATTTACAATCATCCTTTTCATGGCGTTACCGATCAGATTGAATATTTTCTAATGATTATGCGGCAAAACGGCTATCAGGTTTCAGTGGGTAATCAACCACGCATTGATGCATTAAATGTCGTCATCGAGAATTTTTCGGAGTCCACGAGCGAAATACTCATAAATTTTTGCCGCACTTCGGGAAAACGAGTGGGAGTCATCATGACAGAACACCTTGACTTCATAGGGGAACAGATTTATATTCATGGCGACCCTTTATGGAACGACAATGATTACATGCACCCAGCTACTCAAGTGGCTCGAATAAAGAACCTCATGGATTGCGTACAGTTCATTCAATGTTTTTTTGTCCTTGGTGATCTGCCTGAACTCCTGAATATCAATGAGATGCTCCCAGGAGTAGCTGTGCGGACGTTACCGTTTCCAAAATTTCAGCCATTGTCCACAAATGCTCTTATTCAAGACAATAATTTAACTGCAGATATGGTTTTTGCTGGTGTTGTTACCAGCTATCGGGCCGATTTGCTGGGACAACTGGAGGGGCAAATGTCGGTAACTTGCCCTGGAACCTTCGTGTCTCGACGAGTAAGAGATAATCTTAGTCGGTCAGCGAAGATTGTCCTCAACATCCCTCAACGTAAAGATTGGAAATGGCTATCCTTGATGCGAGTTATGGCCGCGCTTCGCTGCGGCAGAGCAACAGTTTCTCTTGGCACCTCGGATAATTCAAAAATATCAGCCTGCTGCACACAGCTTGATATAACGCAGGCTGATTGGCTAGATAGCTTAAGAGAATACGTTAGTCACTGGGATACAACTTATCAGCATGCGTTTGAAAATTATGAGGCGATGGCGATAGCTTTCGAGCAAGAAAAACCCTTCCCAAGTGATATTTTTGAATATTGGGCTGTGATTGAGCAATTTCACTTTAAATAAATCAACTAAGAAAAGGACAGTTTTATGCAAACAACTAAATTTTGTACTATTGCCTTGATTTCTACGGCTGCAGCGATTTTTGCAGGTTGTGACAGTTCAGAACAATCTGTTAATAACATAGAAGCAACCAAAGCTTTTATAGTCACTGCCAGCTCCCAATTACAAGATTATGGTCCACAAGGACTCTTTGAAGCGGTGCAACCTGGATGGCATTCGGCTACGCCTCCAACATATCCTGAGTCCCTGATGGTCGATTTTATGACGCCACAAAAAGTCAAATTTATAGGCTTGCTGCAACAGGATGGCCTCCCTGCCCGTGCTCCGAAGTCGTTGCGGATCGAAGCCAGCAGTGATGGGAAAACATGGACAGAGGTCGGAGGCTCCGATGATGCGTGTGTGCCTAATAAACCTGACGGATGGGTCAAGATTGATCTTGCAAAACCGATTACAACTCAATACATGAAAATCGTGATTTTTTCGAGCTGTGGCGATACGCCGCTTTTGACCTTGAGAGGGCTACGCGTTGGCTAAAAATAGAACGGTGTTGGTGAAGATCGAGCGTATGAAAGACCATGAATCACTTTTTACCTCTAATTCGGAACCGACACGTTACAGTAGATCATACGGTACAGGGCAATCAAGCTGAAGTTTTAACTATTTAAAACCAATACGATACAAATGGGCTTTTGTGGGGCTATGATTACCCTGAGATGATAATGTTTGTAAGCAATTGGTTTTTAATGCTATTGTAAAAACTGAGTTCATTTAAGCGTTTGCCCTGACATGCTAAGCCTGATAAGACAGCGGGATGCTCCCGTGATAAAATGCACTTGTATTTTTGGGGCTTGTGCGGCTAAGGTGTCTGGGAGGCGTGAGATTTATACCTTTTAGCACTTCGGTGATCTCTTCTTTATTGGTCGTTAGCCGGTCACCTGACTCGAGGACCGAGGACCGAGGATCGCAGGAACATATTTTTAATGAGATTATTTCACTGATGTTAATCAAGCTGGATTTTAGCGGCGACCGAATATTGCATATCTATTGCCGAACTTTTTCGGCATTCAATGAATTAGGCTTGATTGCATGTCTTTAATACTAAAATCTATACAGAAAAAACGCGGGATTCGCCGCTATATTGGCCCCAAACGAATCATCCTGCTTTTGGGGTTTATTGCTTTTGTATTTTGGGCTTGGGACCATTACCACGCCGGTTCCCTCAGCCCGGCTATAATTGAGCAATACGGTAATTACCACCCTGTACGCGCAATCATATTATTCATCCTGGTTTATGCAATATCAGTCATTGCTTCTGTGCCGTCCCTACCGTTAAATCTTGCCGCTGGATTTTTTTGGGGTGGTTTTCTTGGAGGCGTTTACGCCACCATAGGAATGACTACCGGTGGCTGGATTGCATTTATTGCGGCCAGATTGTTAATTGGTCAGCCGCTCTCGGAAAAATTTGATAATAAATGGGTGAGCACGGTACAACGCGAGTTCGATCAAGGTGGTTGGAAATTTGTTGCATTCGCACGCATTAACCCTATTATCCCTGCCGGTCCTTTAAATTATTTGCTTGGCCTTACTTCGCTATCGAATTGGAATTTCCTCTGGGAAACTTTTATTTTCTTGCTACCCCCAGCAATTGCAATTGCCTACATCGGCGATACACTTCAAACCTTTACTACCCAGCAATCTGATGTCAACGAAATAGTCAGGAGCATTCTTATTGTATCTGCTGCCGTGACATTTTTGGTTAGCATAAAATTCGCCACAACAATATTCAAGAAAACAAAGGATCAATAATGAAAACAACCCTCCTGGTAATGACGTTAAATGAGATCGATGGCATGAAAGCTATCATGCCCCAGATAGACAAGTCATGGTGTGAACAAATAATTGTAGTGGATGGGGGATCAACGGATGGAACCATTGAGTGGGCGCGTGAAAATGGTTACGAAGTTCATGTACAAAGGCAAAAAGGCATCCGCTATGGATATTTCGAAGTTATGCCGTTGGTTAAAGGGGACGTTATTTTAACTTTCAGCCCAGACGGTAATTCACTTGTTTCGGCCATTCCACTACTAATCGAAGAGATGAAAAAAGGTTTTGATATGGTCATCGGCTCCCGGTACCTACCCGGCGCGGGCAGCGAGGATGACGACATAATTACTGCTTTTGGTAACTGGCTCTTCACAAAAACTGTAAATCTCCTTTACGGGGCGCATTATACGGATGTCATGGTCATCTTACGGGCCTATCGTACATCGTTGATTGATGAACTGGATTTGCTAAATGAAAAGGCTTATACAATACCCGAACGGCTATTTGGAACAAAAATAAGTTGGGAGCCGTTGATGTCCGTTCGTGCTGCTAAAATGAACATGAGAATTGGCGAAATTCCTGCGGCAGAACCAGCCCGTATTGGAGGCGAAAGAAAATTACAGATACTACGCTGGGGTGCCGCCTATTATTCCCAATTCTGGTTGGAACGGTTTTTTTGGCTTGGCGGTAAAAAATGCGCCAAAAACAAAACCACGCAATGACCGGTTAGGTAAGCAATATGCAAGCAAACGAATATGAATTAATGCGCGACGTTCAAGGTCAACATTGGTGGTGGCTTGGGCGCGAAAGGTTATTACGCTACATGATGGATAAATACCTAGTTGGCGATCGTCGCGATTACCTAGTTGCCGACGTGGGCAGCGGTTTTGGCGCGAATATTTCTTTATTGTCAGAATATGGCACCGTTTATGCGTTGGAAACTGATAGTGATTGCTTGGCATACATATCTGAAACCGAACCGGAAGCAACTCCAATTAGATGGCAATCCCCTGAGCCTGTTGATCATAAGTTCGATGTAATGCTCTTGGCGGATGTGCTGGAGCATATCGAGGATGATCATGCTGCGATGCAGTGGGTTGCCGACCATTTAAAACCAGGTGGATTGGCATTTATTACAGTGCCGGCACACATGCATTTATGGTCTGAAATGGATGAAGTGGTACACCATTTTAGGCGATATTCCAAAAACGCGTTATTGGATACAGTCAACTCAAAACTGACGATTGAAAAGCTCAGTTTTTACAACGCTATCTTGTATCCAGTAAAGATTTTGTTCGTGGCATTAACTACGGCTTTGCGAATGTTTTTTCCCGCCAAGACCAAAAAGTCCTATAACGATTTACCGCCTTCATTTATTAACACTATTTTTAAAGTCATCATGTACGTTGAGGCGTGGGTGATCCGCTGCATTAACCTGCCTTTTGGCGTTAGCCTTGTAATGGTTGTGAAAAAATTGTAAGTCGAGATTAGAGACACTAATGAGAACACCCGCTTGCTTTACTGAAGTACGAAAATATTGGAATACAGAAACGGTTCTTTCAAAAGGTTTGATCCTTACAACGCTTTTATTGTTGGTGATGGCCTACCTTCCGACATTACAATTCGACTATGTAACACAAGATCAGTGGAGAGCCTTTAGATATTCAACTCTGGAACAGACTCCCTACGAACGCGCAAAAGCTTGCGTGGAAACGACTTGGAAGTTTTATGTCCAGACAGGAAGGCCGTTGGTATGGATGACAGAGTGTGTGGAGCATACAGCGGTAGCGAAGATTTCGGATTTTATCTACCTGCGTCCGCTTGTTCTGTCTACTGTGCTTATTACTGCGGTTTATCTTGGCGCGGTGTTGGCCCCCATAGTTGGCGGCTTAGCTATGGGAATATTGGCTGCTTCGGCTTTCTTGATGGCTCCAGGATATTCTTTCATGTACCTTCAGGGCATGCCAGCCTTAATGGTACTGATTTCTGTTATTTTGGCGGCCGCATCATTCAGTCTCCTAAGAAAGTGGTCCGACAAAGACTTAACTACCCAGGACTTTAAAATAACAAAACTTTGGGCACCCTTTTTTCTGTTTGTGTCGAGTTGTTTAATGTATCCAGCATGGGCATTTTTGGTTGTTCCGTTAGCTTGGATAGCATTTGGTTTTGACCAGAATAAGTCCTGGTCAAAGAAGATTAAGTCTCTCTGTTTGACACTTTTATTTTATTTCTCCGCTGCAGTTTTCTATTATCTTTTTGTAAAAATTACAGCCGTCATTTTGTTCAAGCTAACAGGATATAATCCCGATTTGGGGCCGTATCAAGTGGCGGTGCAGTTGAGTCCGGGCATAATCTGGGAGCGCATACTAGAATCGGAAAAATATTTTTATGCGATGCCACCATTAAATTTTCATACGCCAGAAGGTTTGCCTGTGGTTCTGCTTGGGCTTTTTACTGCAAACACTACTTGGTGCGCATATAAAAATAAGAACATGAATTTATTATCTGCCATTGCTTTCAGTGGACTCATTTTCATTATTGGCTGCGTTATTCTGATTGCTTCAATTTCACCATGGTTATTTAGCCGAATGGACTCTCTTTCGACTAGGCATCTGATACCGTGGTATTTGTTTTTTTGCGCGACATCTGTTGGCTTAATATTTTTAGTTGCAAAAAATCTTTTCCCAAAAATTAGTAGTTTGGCGCCTGTTTTTACTTTGATTGTTTGCATGATTCCTATCGCTGCAATACAAAATAAACTATCTTTTTTAGAAGTAGTCGTCTCTGAAATCGAAATTCAAAATATGCGGTCAATATTAGGCGAGTGGTTGGAGGGCAAGGGGTATCTGGGCCATAGGTATTTATTGGTTGTTCGTCCTTCAGAAAGCAGACCTGCTTTTGTAAAAGAATTGCTCGATAATACGGAAAATATTAGGATGAACGGGAAAATTAATAACGAGAATGCTATGTTATCCAGCGCAGGTAATCCTGTCACAATCCCATGGATGATTAACGCCCTACTGAGAGAAAAAGAAAACCACCCGGTAGGTAAATCAGTCGAGATAGTTGACTGTTCTTTTGATCAAAATTGTGCAAATAACATTGTCGCGGATAGTGCCAAAGTGGCGCTAGGAATTACTAATGGTGATGTACCAATTAAAAGCATAGAAAATCCGTTCATAATTAATAACTCAGCTATCACTTCAAAACCAATAAATCCAGTAATTGAACGAGTGGTGTTGCCTGACGTTAAAGCATCATCCCAAATGGAAAGCCTTGGTCCTCAAGGTCTGTTTTTCCACAGACAACCTGGGTGGCACGCTGAGCGCAACCCAAAGTACCCGCAGACGCTGTTAATTGACTTTCATGAGCCCCGATCATTTGGTACTATAGGATTGCTACCCCAAGACGGAAACGTTGGCCGCGCACCAAAAGCCATAGGCGTTGAAGTTAGCAGTGATGGTGAATCGTGGACGTCAGTAGCAGCTACTGACAATGCTTGTACATCGAATGCATCACAAGAGTGGCGCGATATTAAATTTGCTAAACCAGTGAAGATGCGTTATCTGAAGATTCTTATATTTTCAAATTGTGGTGATCCAGAGTTCTTAACGTTGCGGGGTTTGAGGGTCGAATAATCAAAGCACGGGCAGCGCCAATTTGTCGTATTGTCCCAGCCACGATAGATGCAATGGCGATTGAGGTTAGATATACTGGCAACGGCTAATGGACTTCCACCTCGTTCCCATATCAACGGGCCAGGGTTTTTCGCTAAAGCGAAAAATGATTTGGCAATTATGCATTCAAAGCGATCCGCTTTCATCCCCCGCCCGTCAGACGCACAATTTCGCGTTGCTACGTTGTGCGCGCCATGATTCCCGTATGCTTGGATCATCGGATGGTTGTGCATTTTGACTACGCTAACGCTACACTGCGTCAAAACACCCGGCGGGGGCAAAGTACACCATTCTGCCAACGTACGCATCCTGTATACTCCTTCGTAACACTTGATTTAAGCGACGGATATCTGACTCTTCCTTCTATTTAAGTAACGAAATTATTATGAGGCCAACTGGAAAAATCTAATGGTACACAACATCAAACCAAGTTTATTAATGGAAAGTGGCAAAAACTATTATAGAGAGCTGGATGGATTGCGCGCTATAGCCGTTATTTTAGTCATTTTGTTCCACCTTGATGTATCTGCCGTTTCCGGCGGATTTATTGGAGTAGATGTCTTCTTTGTAATTAGTGGATACTTAATGACAACCATTATATTGGAGGAGATAAAATTAAAAGGTACTGTAGAGTTTAAAGAGTTCTTTGTTCGGCGATTTAAAAGACTTTACCCTGCTCTTATAACAACTTTGTTTCTAAGTTTTTTGATTGCATTCTTTCTTATGAGTGCTCAGGATCTTCAGAAATTTGGCGGCTCTGTTGTGTCTTCAATGTTCGGGATTTCAAACTTTTATTTTTGGAGTCAATCGGGCTACTTCGATGTTGCAGCGACTTTAAAACCGGCCCTGCATACGTGGTCGTTAAGTGTCGAAGCTCAGTTTTATATTTTTTGGGTTATATTGATAGCCTTTGCTGTTGTTAAATTAAATATTAAGCCATATATAGTTATACTTGGTATTGGCCTTTGTAGTTTGATGTTAAATATTTTATTTGAAACATCGATTAATACAGCAACTCAATTCTTTTTAATACCTTTTAGAATATACGAATTTGCGATAGGGGCTGCTGTATTTTTCTTAATGTATCTAAGACCTAGTTCAAAGATTTATGCCGATTTAGTGGTTTTTTTTGGCTTAGGACTGATATTTTATTCTGCCTTTACTTTTACAAGCCAGATTCGGTTTCCATCGTATAATGCTCTTATTCCATGTATTGGTACGGCTTTAATCATTTGGTCTGCAAATAGGTCGAACATTTTTTCATTTTTATTTCGTTTGAAGTTTGTCATTTATTTAGGATTAATAAGCTACTCGTTATACCTTGTTCATTGGCCGATTATTGTATTCTTTAAATATCAAAATTACGGGGACCTTGATATAAAAGATAAGCTTTTAATATTTTTTTTCTCTGTTTTGCTTGCTACTTTAATTTATCGATTTATTGAATCGCCTATCCGGCGCTTCAGTTCGAAAGGTAACACATTTAAATTCTTTTTATCATTTGCAGTAATTTCAATTATAGTGGTTATTCCCGCTGCAGGGGCCTGGGAAAATTCAGGCTGGCCTTGGCGTCACCCTGAAGGGGTTGATGATATCTCAAATAAGACCAGTGAATCTTTAAAATATAGAAACGTTAGAGATGCCGCATGCAGTTTTACCAATTTTGATAATTTTTCAAAGGAAAAATGTGTTTATCCGGAAAAAAATAAAATCAATATTCTTGTTTTTGGCGATTCAGTTGCTGATTTTTCATGGCATGGTCTGCATAAAAATTTACCCGCAGATCGGTATAATATACTTCAATTGACACCTTCTAATTGCCGTCCGGGTATTAATTGGGGGGAAGGCTACTGTCGGCAATCGAATGATTATATATTTAAACATATCTTAGAAAGCGATATTGAGTTGACGATTATAATCAGTTTAGGCCCTGATTTAGAAAACTTTAAATCTACACTAGACTTTTTTTCTAAAAACAACAAAAAAGTTTTAGTTATAGGTCTCCCGTTTATTTTCAAAGAAAGGTTGCCTGATATTTTAAGAAAAACAGTCCCGCTGCCAAAGAATGAAAGTGAAATAAATATTGCCGCTTCTAAGGGACTGATAAATTCGATGACGCAGGCGAGAGACCAGATGAAAAATGTTGCGGTTGCTGCCGGCGTTGCATATTACGATATTCAAGAACAGCTTTGCCGTATTCCAGATGATTATGAAACGTGTAATTTCATAGTCGACGGAACACTAATAACAGCGGACAATGTTCATTTTACGCCAAATGCTTCAACTCAAGTCTTCTCTGAACTTGGGAAAAGAATAATGCGGGAGTTCCCTTGAGGATATGAGGCCAGCTTAACGACGATCTGACAACAGCAGAAGTGGACATAAAATGCAGTCTAGGTTCTGTTGACGTTTGGCGGATTCAACTCCGAAGTGCAATCCTGGTGGGGGGCGTAAAATTTTTGTGTAAACGGTCATTAGGCAGGAAACTGCCGTACCTTAGTAAAGAGTCAAAATGACCGTATCAAAACCCATTCCTACCGACCTAATCGATAGCTTATGTCAGGTTATCAAAAACCCGAAGACCTGATCGACGGAAATGGCCTGCTGAAGCAATGTAAGCGGCCAGCCTTCCCACGTGTAAACAATATTCCGCCTGCGGCATCCTGTGATTTCTTGAACAGGAGAAATTATGGCCGCCACATCGGAAATGGCGTGAGCATATTGAAGCGTGGCAACGCAGTGGCTTGTCGCAAGCCGAGTATTGTGCTGAGCAGCCAATCAATGTTCGTACATTTTTTGCGGCGCGACTGAGCGACTATCGCAAATTACCCGAGTCCTCCGGCTGCCTTGATACCGGTGCGGGTTGAGCCGTCTGCGGCAGGCGTCATGGTATTTACCCATGCCTAAGGTCAACGCTTGGAGTTGCCCGCCTCTGTATCGGCGAATTGGGTGGCAGAGTTGTTTCGATGCCTGGCTTGATCGACACGCCCGCGGTGGGTTTGCTGACTTCGGTGATGATCAACAAATTCCTCGATCATCTGCGGCTGTATCGACTGGAACAAATCGCAGCTCGGGACGGCGTGAATCTGTCTCGTTCCACACTAGCTGATTGGGTCGGATGACTCGGCGTCGCCTTACAACCCTTGGTCGACCGCCTGACTTGGCATCTATTGCAGCGCGATAGCTTGCATGCCGATGAAACCCCGGCGCCGCACTCGATCCCGGCAACGGCAAGTCCAAGAAAGCCTATCTGTGGGGCTTACCGCAGCAATGATTTGCAATCTGGCCCAAACTCAATTGTCTTCGACTATCAAGCCGGTCGCAGTGGCCGCCTACGCAAGCGTTTCTACAAGACTGGCAAGGCCATCTCGTGGTCGACGACTATGGTGGTTACAAAGCCTTGTTTGCGGCTGCCCGTGCGCATCCCGAAACCCAACGTCTGCTCGAACCCTGTATCGAACTCGCGTGTTGGCCGCACGCGCGCCGGAAATTCTTTGACCTGTTCCAGACCAGTCAAAGTCCGATCGCGCAAGAAGCCTTGAACCGCATCGCGCTGCTCTATACCATCGAAATCGAAGGCCACCAGATGACAGTCGACGAGCGTCAACGTCTACGGGCAGAGAAAAGTCTGCCTATACTGGCGTCCTTATACGACTGGCTGCAACAAACGCGTCTGCGCACCGCGCCCAATAGCACCACGGCCAAAGCCATCGATTACAGCTTGAAATGCTGGGCGGCGCTGATGCGTTATGCCGAAACCGGTGATTTGCCGATCGATAATAACTCCGTCGAAAATAGCATTCGACCGATTGCCTTGGGTAAAAAGAACGGGTTGTTCGCTGGATCGGAGCGCGCCGGTCAACGCGCCGCCGTCATTCAAACCCCACTTGGCCCAATAGCCGCATCAACGAACTGTTGCCTTTTGCCTCAGCCGATTAAATCATAACGGCGACGGTCTGACGATGTGGAATGGTTGAGCGCTTACCAAGAATCGAGGCTCGTTTCCCAGCGATGAGGCGCTGTCAAAGCCGTTCTATCTGGCACTGATGAACATCAATAAAAAATGGACCATGCCTTTACATGACCGGAAAACCGCTTTGAATCGGTTTACTATTCAAACCGATGATCGAATGCCAAACCCTTTAATAAACTCCGTTTACACAAAATTCAGGACACCCTCCAGTTTGCTCCCTTTACCCGGATTAACCGGGTTCCTAAATTATTTATTGCGACCTTTTTTCTATCTGCAACCTTGGTTTTTTCTGTTGCTGCTATCGATCATGGTCACTTATACTATCAATAGCGATGTATTGTAGGCATTCACAGACCAGTAAACTGATGTTAACGACATCATCCGCCGCATTCTCATCGTATCGGTTGCCGTTAGATTTTTGGCGCCCATCAATTCGCCCTCAAATATTTTGAAGAAAAGATCGAAAAAATGGAGTCAAAGGCATGAAAACCCTCATGCCGAAAGTTGATTGTTCGTGCTGAGTCCAATCAGCGTTGTGGATGGTGGATCAACCGGTGAAACCATTTCGGTGGGCGAAGGCAAAACTGAAAATAACTGAAATACCAATGACGCACCACGTCGTATCGGCGGCGAAAGAGAGCTGCAAATCTTTCGTTAGGGAGGCTGTATTACTTCCAATTTATGTGTGAACTCTGGCTCTGGAGGCCGAAAAAAATGATATTTGAAAACCTGCTTAACAAGACAGTCCGAACGTGGAGAGGACAAGATGTAATTTCTAAATTAGTAATCATAACGTCGTTGCTTCTGGTCGTTCTTGCTTATTTGCCAACCTTGCAGTTCGACTATGTCACTCAAGATCAGTGGAGGGCATTCAGGTACTCAATTGACGGTGAACCAGCACTTGAGCGAGCAAAGTTGTGCGCAAATATGGTTTCCGGCTTGTATGTTCAGACCGGTAGGCCGCTGATATGGTTTACCGAATGTATAGGGCATGCCGGAGTATTCAATATATCTGATTTTGCTTACTTTCGGCCTGTCCTTCTAGTAATAGCACTTGTGACGGTGATGTACTTGGGTTCTGTTTTGTCACCGCTTGTTGGCGGCTTGGCTACAGGAGTAGCGACGGCTGCTGCTCTTATGTTTGCTCCGGGGTATTCTTTTATGTTTTTGCAAGGTATGCCGGCAGCGATGGTGCTCATTGCTGTCATCTTGGCAGCCGCATCCTTTAGTCAATACAGCCAAAGGAATAAAACAAATAGCGGAGAATTTAAAAGAATTTTACTTGCCTCCTTGTTTTTCGTATTAGCCTGTATGATATATCCGGCATATGCTTTTATGGTTTTGCCGCTCGCACTAATAGAATTTAGCTTTAGCAGTTCAATAAACTTATCAAAAAGGCTTAAAAATCTTTTTTCAACCCTTATCTTTTATTTCGGTAACTCCATTCTATATTATGTACTGGTCAAGGCGAGTGTCTCGTTATTGGAAAAGACTCAAGATTTGGGTGAGTACGAAGTAAGCGTTCAGCTCACTCCAGCAGTGCTATGGGAAAGAGTGCTTGCAGCAGCAACGTATTTCTACTCAATGCCGCCGCTGAATTTTTCTACCCCTCCAGGAGCAACTTTGATAATTCTAGTTGTGCTGCCCCTAATTTCTGGATGGTTAATCAGGAAAAAACGGAATGAAAGTGTTAGGTCGGCACTGATTTTTAGTATCGTTTTTTTATCAATCGCCAGCATTGTACTTTTGGCGTCGGCATCGCCCTGGCTCTTCAGTAAAATGGGTGGTCTTTCTACCAGGCATATTTTTCCTTGGTATTTGTTTTTTTGCTCAGCAATATCCGTACTTTTGTCATCGTTTTTTAAATTATTTTTAAATAAATATTCTAAGTGGACTCCTTTAGCTGCCTTACTACTCATAGTGTTGCCAACTGCTTTAGTTCAAAACCGGCTATCCACGCTTGAGGCGGTGGTTACTGGAGTGGAAATACAAGCTATGCGCTCAAGAATATCCGAATGGGTAGCTCAGAAAGGCTGGGTTGACAACCGGTTTTTATTTGTTGTACTGCCAAAAATTAATCGTCCCGTTGGTATAGAGAACATGCTTAAGGGTTCAAAGGTTAACCATGAGAACGCCGTGCTCGCAAGCGCATACAACCCAGTTTCTGTCCTTTGGATGGTTCATGCATTACTTCGAGAGCGTGTTGACCGGCCAAAATTTAATTTAGTTTACTGCGCTTTTGATCAAGAATGTGCGGATAAGGCTCTGGAAGAGCCGAAAAATATTGTTCTTGGCTATGCGTATGGGCAGGAGACAATTATTAGTAATGTTGAGCCATTTGTAATTAATTTCTCAGAGCTTACATCCAAACCGGTCAAACCTAAATTTTCGCGAATTAAGCCACCGAAAATTAGCGCATCCAGTACTCTTGGAAATTATGGTCCTTCGGGACTGTTTGCTTCGATGGACCCAGGCTGGCATGCAGAATTAAATCCAAAATACCCACAGGAAATAACAGTCGATTTTAACGAAGTAAAGCCTGTGAATAATTTAGCCATTTTGCCGCAAGATGGGCTCGTGGTGCGTATGCCAAAGACAATTAAGATTATGCTTAGTGAGGATGGAGCGTCTTGGGTTAGCGCTTTAACCTTTGAAAACAATTGCTTAGACGATAAGTCTGACGACGGCTGGCATAACATCAAACTTGATGAGCCGCGCAACGCGCGTTTTGTAAAACTTGAAATTCTGTCTAACTGTGGAGCTAAAGGGTTGTTGACGCTGAAAGGGCTGCGGATAGACTAGCGGCGTTTTGCGGCGTTTTAATACTGCGTGAAACGGCCCCACGTTCGGATAATGTGGCTACTTAAACTGGCCACATTTTTTAAAAATCCTTTTAAATTTAAAATGTGAGTCGAAATTAGCCAGTCAAAATCAAACACTTATACAGTCGAGCTCAGAGCCTCAGCCGCCAAGCTAAGAAAGCGCTGATTAAATTTCCGGGTATGGGATAATATTGTCATCAATCAAAACAAGCCTAATGCCGGCATGTCATATCAAGCCAGTTTTGCTGACCTCGAAACAACAATTTGGCTTTCAAAAGGCCCGCTACGTGGTCTGGAGATAAATGCAACGCAGGCCACTTGCTGGCGGGACTGGCAAATCTATACCTGCTCAGACGGCAGCTGATGGCTGCCTGAGGGCAAAATGTATCTGTCGTTTCCCGAAAACGACAGATGAAGAAGAATCGGGGAAAACGGTTAAAAATGCCATTTATTGGGTGCTGCCAAGTGGCGATTTTTGAGAAAATCAGTTTGTCTGGCAATTGTACGTGGAATGCGATTTGTTCAGCGCTTCCTTAAGTAACCTGTCCAAACAAAGCTGATATGAAATATCGACTTAAAGCCAAGCTGTCCTCTTTATATTTCATTTTTCAAACGGGCAGATGCAAAATATGCAGTAGCGGACGTAATATTGCATGTATCTTGATCGATTAATGCTCTATAGTAGCTTGAGGTGCAGTCCACTGTTTGCCAAAATTACTGCCGAGCAAGCGCAGACGGATTGCGCAACATAAAGTTAGTTTATTTTTTGAGAGCTACCATTCGTTAATTATGACGATCTAGATTATTTAACACTGAGAGTTTTAGGGTTCGAGTAATCCTTATTATTAATTAATTTTATCTTGTTATTCAATGAAGCCCCTATCAATTTCGTTGTTATTACCTACGCGTGGGCGTCCATTCCTCGTAGATCGCCTCCTCAGAAGCATTGGCGAGACAACGTCGCATCTCAACCGGGTTGAGGTCATACTGTACGTCGACAATGACGATACCGGTAGCCATCATTTGGACAGCCACGATGTGCATGTCGTAAGAATTATAGGGCCATCATTATCCATGGGAGGTTATAACAGCGCCTGTCTGGCTCAGGCACGAGGCGACATCATTATTCTCTCTAACGATGATATGGTGATTGGCACCTATGGGTGGGACGAGAAGATTGCTGAGCTGGATGCGAGTATTCCGGACAAAGTTTACTTGGCCTATTGCAACGACCTCTTCAAGAAAGGGAATCTTTGCACATTCCCGATTCTTTCACGGCGCACATGCGATTTGCTGGTAGAGCCCTATCCGAATGAATATCAAGGCGCATTCATTGACTACCACCTGTTAGATATTTTTAAACGGCTTCAACACGCAGGTTTTGATCGTATCCGTTACCTGGACGATGTTGTGTTTGAGCATCTGCATTACCGGACAGGAAAGGCGCCTTTTGATGAAACCTACGGAAATCGTGGCCGCTTCGCAGACGATACAGCATTCCTAGCACTCATTGAGTCTCGACGGGAATCGGCAAGCTACCTGCTACGGGTTTTGAGCGGCAACACTCAAGCTAAATATGTCCCAAACCCAAGAGCAAAGAAACCATCCCCTAGTAGTTTGTTTGGCGCAATCGCTTCCTTTTCCAGAGACCTGTTAATGGATCGTGATCTACCTTTGTGTTGGCGCACTTACTTGTGGGCTTGGTTCATCGGTCGATATATGGCAGGACGAGGATTGCTGTGGCCGTTCATTCGTAAACAGAATTAGAATACCAAAACGTTTAAAATTTGAAGGATAAAGACACATGACAAATAGCAATCAAACACCTGTAATTGGCATTATCGGCGGCAGTGGTGTTTACGATATTGAAGGGCTGACCAACAAGCGTTGGGAGCGAGTGCATTCACCGTTTGGTGAAACTTCTGATGAACTCCTGTTTGGTGAACTGGATGGGCAGCAGATGGTGTTTCTTCCTCGCCATGGACGCGGACACCTGATTCCACCATCTGAGATTAATTTTCGCGCCAACATTGACGCGTTGAAGCGGGCCGGCGTCACAGACGTTATCTCGGTTAGCGCTGTAGGCTCCTTGCGTGAGAATTTACGGCCAGGCATGTTTGTGATCGTCGACCAGTTCATTGATCGAACCTTTGCCCGCGAGAAGAGTTTTTTTAGCACAGGATTAGTGGCGCATGTCTCCATGGCGCATCCGGTTTGCAGTCGGCTAGGTGACCATATTGAAGTAGCTGCCCGGGAGACAGGGATTGAGGTTGCTCGTGGCGGCACCTATCTTGTTATGGAAGGGCCGCAGTTTTCCAGTTTGGCTGAGTCGGAGCTATATCGAAGCTGGAACTGCGATGTCATCGGCATGACTAACATGCCTGAAGCCAAGCTGGCCCGAGAAGCCGAACTTTGTTACGCAACAGTGGCGATGGTGACCGATTTTGATTGCTGGCATCCCAATCATGATGATGTAACAGTAGAAGCGATTGTTAAGGTGCTGCTTACCAATGCAGATAATGCTCGCAGTATGGTGAGAAAAGTAGCTCCACGGATACATGCGGACGCTACAGCCGGAACGTGTGCGTGTCGTAGCGCGCTTGAGCATGCATTAATCACCGGTCCTGATGCAAGAGCCCCTGAGATGTTGAAGCGCCTTGATGCCGTTGCTGGGCGTGTGCTCAGGCGATAAAACCAAGCTTTAACCATCTTTGTCAGAACTGCTAAAACAGCTCTGGGATTTACCTAAATCTAGGCGCTTCAGGAATGTCGGAGGGTATGTCCTCCGACATTCAAAGATTAATGAAATACCGTCAAATTTAACGGTTACTAAGGGTTAGTCCGGCGCTATTTTGAGGGCCGGTAAATTTATCATGAGTGTAGTTTTTGCAATTATATCCTCACGGCGTGTTTGGAAATCAGTTCAATAATTCACATACGCTTCGAGTACTAACCACCGTGGAACTAATAGGTTACGAGATTCATCCGGTTCACCGGATATTTGCGATTGCTGTCGTAGACATGGTACGATATGTGCATTTTCTCTTCGCATGCTTGGGCTCATGCTGCCTTACATGTACTTGAAACTCATAAAGTTTGCCCGCCAAGATTTATTCAAACAGGAAATCAAGAATGCCAATAAAATCACGTATTCGTACCGTCCCCCATTATCCCAAACAAGGGGTGATGTTTCGGGATATCACAACGTTGTTAAAAGACCCGGTGGGTTTTCGAGTCACCATCAATGAATTAGTTAACCGCTATACGGGTGTAAGAATTGACCGGGTAGCCGGAATCGAGGCGCGCGGTTTTATAGTTGGATCGGCGCTGGCTTATCAATTGGGCGTGGGCTTTGTACCCATTCGCAAAAAAGGCAAGCTACCGTCAGAAACGGTGGGTCACGATTATGAACTTGAATACGGCACTGATCGTATCGAGATACATGTGGATGCGGTATCCCAAGGTGAGCGGGTGCTGCTTGTGGATGATTTGATTGCTACCGGCGGTACCGCTGAAGCGGCGTGCAAGCTGATCGAGAGCATGGGCGGCAAGATTGTGGAATGTTGCTTTGTGATTGATTTGCCTGATCTTGGCGGTCGCGGCCGGCTGGAAAAGCATGGGCACAAAGTTTTTGCACTTTGTGAATTTGAGGGCGATTGACAATGGTTGATGTGAGTAACGATAGCCAGTCTGTAGAAACATTACGCTGGCGTGATGGGCGTCTTGAAATGATCGATCAAAGAGTGCTGCCGGCACGGTTTGAATATTTGCCTTATAGCTCTGCTTCCGAGGTTGCGGAAGGCATTCGTTCAATGGTAGTTCGCGGCGCGCCTGCAATTGGTTGTGCCGCCGCCTATGGCGTTGCGCTGGAGTCTTTGGCTCTGCGACAAGCAAGCCGTGAAGCATTTGTTGCGGGTATGGAAAAAGGATTCGAGGTGCTAGCGGCAAGTCGCCCTACGGCGGTGAATTTGTTCTGGGCGTTGAAACGGATGCGCGAAGTGTGGGAGGCCAACAAGCAAGGCACGGTGGATGAAATTGTTGACCGCCTGCTTGCGGAAGCGCATGAAGTATCGGCCGAAGATGTTCGCATCAACCGGGCTATGGGCGCTTACGGCGCAGCCTTATTGCCGGACGGCGCGAGGGTGCTGACGCACTGCAATGCAGGCGCCTTGGCGACAGCGGGACATGGTACGGCCCTGGGTGTTTTCCGCTCCGCAGTGGAAGCCGGTAAGCGTATTTCGGTTATCGCAGACGAGACCCGGCCTTTCCTGCAGGGCGCGCGGCTTACAGCGTGGGAGATGGTGCAAGAGAAGATTCCCGTGACATTGATCACCGACAATATGGCCGGACATTTAATGAGCCGGGGTGAGATCGATGCCGTAGTGGTCGGGACCGATCGCGTGGCGGCGAACGGGGATGTGGCGAACAAGATTGGCACTTACATGGTCGCCGTGTTGGCGCAACGTCACGGCATCCCGTTTTATGTGGCTTGTCCGCTGTCCACGATCGACCTGGCTATTCCTGATGGCACCGCGATTCCTATCGAGGAACGGTCTGCCGATGAGGTAACCGGATTTAGGGAATGTCAGTGGGCGGCGGAAGGCGTTCAGATTCGCAATCCCGCTTTTGACGTTACGCCCGCGGAGTTGGTCACCGCCTTGATCACTGAAAAAGGTGTTGTCACTCAGCCGAACCGGGAAAATATCGCAGCTCTATTTGCTTCCTAAGGTAGGCGGCAATTGTCCAGTTCTTCCAAGAAACGGCCTATGCTGTTTCTTGATCGGGATGAGGGCGTTAATGTCGAGAAAAACAATCTTTACCGTATTGATGACTCCGTATTTATTGATGGGATATGCGATCATTGCCGCCACGGCGACTATAATGGCCGCCGTGGTAGTGACTATCAGGCGGGATTGTCCGTGGTTTCTACATTGAATCTTAGTCCCAACGAGTTGTCAAATTAGATGGGCGAACGCTTCGGCAATGTAGGTGGCACGATTGACATACTTACCGCCATCGCTAACGACTGCGGTTATGACTTGGTTTTTCCGCGGCAGCTTATCGGTAAGGCAACGGCAAAGGATGTTTCTTAGGTATAACCACTTCAGGACAATCTCCGAGCATTCTTAAAGAGCTGGAGCAATACAGCATCATGGGGATGCCAAGTATCGTTTTTTGTGGACGCGATGGTCGACCATCTGTGAATGCGTCGAAGTAGCAATGTTCGGCGAATAATTTTTTGACAATTTAGAAAGGAACACAATGAGCTACAATATTCTCGTCACCGGCGGCGCCGGCTACCTCGGTTCTACCATGGTTCCGGATCTGCTTAACGCCGGCCACAAAGTGACAGTGTTGGACAACTTCATGTTCAAGCAGACCAGCCTTAATCACGTTTGCAACAACCCAAACTTTTCTGTCGTCAAGGGCGACATTCGTCTTGAGAAGGTTATGGCGCCGTTACTCAAAAAAGCCGACATCGTTATTCCACTGGCGGCATTAGTTGGTGCTCCATTGTGTAACCTCGATCCCGTTGGCGCAACAACGATTAACCACGACGCAATCACGCTGATGATTAAGCTGCTGTCCAAAGAGCAAATCGTGCTGATGCCGACCACCAACAGTGCTTACGGCACCGGCGACGAAAACAACTTCTGCACAGAAGAATCCCCGCTACGTCCTATCTCCCAATACGCGATAGAAAAAGTAGGCATCGAAAAAGAACTGATGCAACGCGAAAACGCAATCAGCTTCCGCCTTGCCACCGTGTTTGGCATGTCGCCACGGATGCGGATTGATCTACTCGTAAATGACTTCACCTACCGCGCCGTTAACGATCGATTCGTCGTCCTGTTTGAAGGCTACTTCAAGCGCAATTACGTGCATGTCCGTGACGTCTCACGCGCTTTCCAACACGCAATCGTCAACTTTGACAAAATGAAAGGCGAGATATACAACGTCGGTCTTTCCGAAGCCAACGTATCGAAGAAAGAACTGTGCGAAACCATCCAGAAACAAATTCCTGACTTTGTCTTCCTTGATGCACCCGTAGGTAAAGACCCCGATCAACGTAACTACATTGTGTCGAACGCAAAAATTGAAGCAACAGGCTACAAGACCTCAATGTCGCTGGATGCGGGTATAGCAGAGTTGATCAAAGGCTACACTATGATCAAGAACACTCAATACGGCAACGTTTGATTGCACGGAAGTTAATGACACGGACTACGTTTTTGAGTTCGTCCATGTTGAGGCTGGCACTAGCGGTCTCAACGTGGCTCATAAGCCATACCTTAGAGAAAACATCAAAAACCTGTATGTCATTGATTTAATCGCTCCGGCGTCCACCCGTTCATTTACATTTGGGTTCTTGGTCGTTGATGAAAGTGGCGCGTTTTGATACTATCTATTGAAATAGATAGCAACCTATGCACCATCTTCGACAATTTAACCCGAACTTGTCAATCAATCGACAGACTCAGCGCCTAACTGGTTCAACATGAAATCAGTACCGACCCGGAAATCGCCACCCTCCACGAAGTGTTGTTTTTGAGAACACAGTTTTCTTCGTATTCGCAGACCACATTATTAACAAAAATGGACATCAAGTAGAGCAGTATTTGAGAGCGGTATCTAAGGATATGGTTAGTAATAACTTCCCGACATGGATCGGATGAAATTTTTCCGTTCGCCCTGAGCTTGTCGAAGGGTGGGCGGAAAAATTTCGACCTACCGCGTCAAGCCGATCATGCTTCGACAGGCTCAGCACGAACGGATTGACGACCGAAAATAGTGATTTCTGCTTTGTGGGGAGCTCTATCGGGGGGTGTAGTACCTCCTGTCGACGAAAACAATGTCGTATTAATCCGAATATTCAGACATACTCTTGATCCGAGGGGGCGGGGATGCTATTAAAGGACATGATGAAAATGTTTTTTCTGTCCTGCTGAAATTGATAACCTCATAAAAAATAATCAGATTGAGAATCCCAGTACTCTGGCCATTTTATTAAAGAAACGCATGAAACAAGCAATGCCGGTAATACCATGATTACTTCAACGCAAACAACGCTGACTTTTGTTCAGTTTTTTCGCCAAGTGCTTCATCATCGTGACATGATTCTTGCGTTAGCTGTTAGAGATTTACAAAGCAGATATGTAGGTACGTTAGGCGGGCTTATTTGGGCATTTGTTCATCCTCTTGCGATAGTTTCTGTTTTCTATTTTGTTTTTGCAGTTGGCTTTCGAGCGCAAGGGCCAGGTAGCACCCCATTTATTCTCTGGTTCGTGTGTGGTTTGATCCCTTGGTTCCTCTTCAATGACACACTGTTAGCGATTACAAACGCTATTACCGGCAATGCGCATCTGGTTAAGAAAACTATTTTTCCAACCGAAGTCCTGCCGTTGGTACACGTTATCTCCAGTCTCTTTCCGCATTTGATTTTCATGCTGACTTTGGTTGGGATGTTGGTTTTCTTCAACGTTCCTTTTTTAGTCGAGCGTCTATTCGTTGTCTATTATTTGCTATGCACGATTACGCTGGTACTTGGTTTGGGCTGGTTACTATCAGCACTACAGGTTTTCTACCGAGATATAGCCCAAGCGCTCACTATAATGCTCAACTTATGGTTCTGGGTAACGCCTATTGTATGGTCGCAGGAGATTGTCCCGCCAGAGTATCGCAGCCTGTTGTCTTTCAATCCTATCTTCTATATTGTTGAAGGCTATCGTGGCTTGATGATTTATAAAACAGCTGTATGGCCAAGTTTACAAGAAACGGCTTGTTTTTGGAGCATTACCCTGATTGTTCTTTTTGTGGGTATCTATGTGTTTCGCCGATTAAAGCCTGAGTTCGCCGATGTTATATAGCCAAGAAACTATGAATAAAGAGATTGCCATTTCTGTTCGCCGAGTCTCAAAGAAATTCAGGCTTTTCAACTCGGCTAAAGAGCGTCTTGCCGAAGCTTTGCATCCATTCCGAAAGAAATACCATCGTGAATTCTGGGCGCTGCAAGACGTTTCTTTCGACGTTTACCGAGGCGAGATTATTGGAATTCTTGGCAAGAATGGGTCTGGTAAATCGACTCTTCTACAGATTATCTGCTCTGTTATGCAGCCCACCGAAGGAGTGGTTGAAGTCAGTGGACGCATCTCTGCATTGCTGGAATTAGGCGCCGGTTTTAACCCTGAGTTTACCGGAAGGGAAAACGTTATCCTGAACGGCTCCATCATGGGAATCTCGCGACAGGAGATGTTGCGCAGACTTCCTGCTATTGAAGCATTTGCCGATATTGGTGATTTTTTTGATCAGCCTGTAAAGACCTATTCTTCCGGCATGTTTGTGCGTGTGGCATTTGCCGCGGCTATTCATGTCGACCCGGAAATACTGGTTGTTGACGAGGCGCTCAGTGTTGGCGATTCAAAGTTCCAACATCGCTGTTTTCAGCGTATCCGGGAATTTATGGAGCAGGGTAAAACCATTATAGTCGTTTCACATAGCACGGATACCTTGTTGCGAATATGTCACCGAGGCATTGTTTTCGATTCAGGAAAGTTAAGCCATATAGGTCCCATCGCTAGTGCGGTCAATCATTATCAGAATCTATTATTCGGGTCGCCGGATGCTGTTGAAAAATCTTCTGAACTTGTATTTGAGGACAAGAAAAATAAAGCCGAAATTTCTACCTCGTTAATCGGTGCACTATCCAATGATACCCGTGACAAGGTGTCGGAGAAGCCGAATTACAATTCACATGAGGTGCGTTTAGGCAGTGGGGCGGCTACGATAATTGACTTCGACTTGATTTCTGCTGGGATAATTAATCCCCACGAAATTTCGGCTCACGCAGAAACGGAGCTCATCATCAAGCTCAGGTACAATGACGACCTTACAAACACATCGGTTGGGTTTGCGCTTGTCACGATTGATGGAACCTATGTTTTTGGGACGAACATGATCATGATGCAGGCACCGCTAATCAATGCTGAAGCAGGGCGTTGTTATGCGGTCAAATTCATGTTTACATCCCGGCTAGTGGGGGGCGAGTATTTTCTGAATATCGGCTGCAACCAGCTTGTCGATGGAACCGACATGTTTCTTGATGTTCGGCGTTCAGTCGCTCGCATCAAATTTTCCGACACGCCTAGCGTTGTCGGCTTTGTCGACCTTGGTGTTGTGCATGAGGTAATCGACCTAAATATCACTCGGAGCTGTTCGATATGAACTCAGGCGCCGCACTTGTTGTCGGTTATCCACGTACCGGCTTCACCCTGCTGATTAGCGTAATTGCTGAGATTTCAAACTGCGCTAATATTGTACGGCCTAATCGCCATGCGCTGAAGGTATTCTGTGATACGGCAGGAATGCAGATATCGGAGCATATCGAGCAGGTGTTCCTGCGTCGAGGCATTTCAAATGAACTCCTTTACAACTATAACTTCAGGCAAATGGTTGGAGGGCCGAAGTGGTTGAAAGAGGGCCGCAGTGATACCGCCTGTTTTCGTAAATACATTGGGGTCAAAGGAAAGGGGGACTTTACCCTGCTTACTTCGCACCCGCGACAGGTTTTGGATTATTACGAAATCACACATTCTCACGTTGCTCCAAGCCGGTGGGCGGCACATCCTGGCTACCAACGATTTGCATCTATCCGGCATCCTGCGGGTACGCTAGCTTCGGCCTGTTTTTCACTTAATGCGCTGGCGAGCGAATATATACAAAAGTTTGTTCCGTCGGAACAAGATAACGATCTTCTTCGGCAGAAATTTGCGCTCTACAAGCTTTCCGACCTGAATTTTTTTGAAGCCTTACTAAGTCCGTTTAAGGCCTATCTGGAAGAGTTTTCTCGTTGCTCGGATCAATATGTAACGATGCGCTGGGAGGATTTGATTCAAAATCCTGTAGACACGGTTCTCAAGGTTGCTGATGCAATGGGTGTCAGTATTGATCGGCAGCAGGCTGTTGAAATTTGGCACAAACTCGATCATGTCAACCTTACCGGTGCGCATAAGCATAATCTTCGTTATGGACATGGTGTTGTAAACGGGTGGAAGCTTTGGCTTACCAACACCCATCTCGATATGATGCGAGATTACGGGCTGGATGTTTTTTCGCAAGAATGGGGATATGGATCAATTGGCACCTTGGATGAAACTGCCTACACGCCTTTCCAGAAGCAGCTTGCAAGCGCTATCAGTAATCACGAGATCATTCGTGAATACGATGATGAAGATTTATTCGGGTTCGCGTTCAACAAATCAAATCTTGATTTGAGTCGGTTTGCATTCAAACGATACGATTGGCGAACTCATACTCAGATCGAACGCTCATCTTGTACAGATGATGATCTGGTGATGGAGGTATGGGATGCCGCTGAATCTGCTTGCGATGCAATCAACCGGTCTTTGGGTCACTGGTTCGACACTGCTGAAGCAACGAACATCCCGGACAACCCGCAGCGAATCGAGATGATGGCTATTGATCTTGCTCCGCTTTTTTGCGATTCTTCGGCGTTATCTGCATGGAAGAATACTATGTTTCAGGCGATGAGCTATGATGACATGGAGCAACGAGACGAGGGAGTATCTCCTGCCCCCGATTTGCTTTCGCATAAGGCCATTGAGCCCGTGCTATTAGAGAGCATTGATGCTATGAACATCATCAATTACTCTGGCAAGTACTATGCCGTACCACAGTGTTTAGGGCCTATAGACTTTCATAAACAGAATGTTGAAGCTATGTCGGGCGTGCTTGTGGCTAAAAATATGGAAGACATTTTATTCACTTTGAAAAAGAATTCGATTTGATGCAAAAACTTTATTTTGAGGCCCCAACCTCGGAAGCCTTCTTAAAAGTTCTCCAGCCTCTTTGGGGTGACGAAGCCTTTAGCGTCAGCCTAATCGGTGATAATGAGTTGGCAAATGAACTTGCTGCCGCTGCTTCCCAGCAAGGAATTACTATCCGGCGCAGCGACGTTATGCCTACAGTCAGTTCTAAAAAAACGCAACTGAAAAAGACGAGATTATTCATTATTACGGAACAAAAAGGCGAAGAACTCAGCAAGCAATTGTTGTCTTGTGTCGATCTGGATAATGTAATTGTCGTCGCCCCGATAACTGATTGGCATTTCAGTCAAAAACCACTGTTCCTGGTATCAATCCCAAAAGCGGGGACACATCTGATTTACGAATTGGCCAAGGCGCTGGGCTATTACGAAGGTATCGAGGTTCCTGAGTTTCCTGAGGGACAGACTTGGTACTGTGTTGAATACACTAACTCGCATACAGTGGCCCGCGATTTTTTTGTCGACACAGTAAGGCGATCACCTTTCGGAAACCGCCACCACAGTTTTATGTATTCGCCAGCCTTATTTATCTACCGGCATCCTCTTGATATTCTTGTGTCCGAAGCGCATTACTATCATAAAGATGGCAAAACAGCATTTGCAGGCTGGCTTGATGGGATTGGTTTTGATGAGCGTATTGCCCGACTGCTCGATGATAACTGGCTTGTCGGTTCGCTACGTGAACGGATTGGTGGCTTCCTACCGTGGCTGGATTTCCCTAACGTTATTTCACTTTCATTTGAAGAATTGATCGGCGCTGCAGGCGGCGGCAATGATATAGATCAATTGCGGCTTATTTGGTCCATTCAGCTAAAATTGCAGGCGCCCGGCGATTCGAGTAACATTGCTTCTCACTTATTTAACCCTGATTCTGCTACGTTCAGGTCGGGCCAACTTGGGGGCTATAAAAAGCATCTTCCAGATCATATTGTTAGTGACTTTCTCAATAAGAATGAGGATATACTGACAAAGTTGGGTTATCCATCGGATGGATCTGTCGGTTTGCCCATGGACAGGATGGCTCGCCGAAAACGGAATATTCGGTTTTCTAAAGCTGATTATGAAAATATGCCCATCACCATTGAAAGCGATTTTCTAGGGTGTAATTTAGTTCGCTATTTAAAACGCTTCTTTGCTATTCCCATTTCTGCCGGCCATGTTGCGCTTGAAGCATTACCTGCTGATGTGTTGGCAATAATTCCATCAGCTCCCTCTTTGAGTGAAATCAAAGCCACCCTTCTGATAGGCAACATTGATCTTTCTGTTCGTCGCCACGCACTCGACAAACTGGCTCAGAGCATAAAAGGATTGGTGCCAATCCAAGCTGTTGATCAATATTGGATAGGCGTTAACACTCCTCACTTACTGCAGGAGGGTTATTTTGGCTACAATCTGATCGCTTACGCCGGCCGGGTATGGGCAATAGAAGTGACCGCAGGACCACTCGACTTCGCCAACGCTGACGTTGTGCAAGACTGGCTGGCAAACGGAAGTTTGCTGCGAGCGGCTACCGTTGATGGCGCATGCGCAGCGGTGGATAGACTGCTGGATCGTCGAGCTTTTGAAGCTGGCCTATCTAAATTGGGAACAACGTTTGATGAAAGATTGATCTCTTTGACTTCTCGTCTTGAGAACGGCTTGGAAGAAGCGGCGTACCGCAATGACGAGCGCTTGAACACAATGGAAGCCCGCCTGGAACAAAGACAAGAGTCTATAGCGCAGCGGCTATCCTTGATCGCACCTGAATCTGACGGCGGGACTCGGCTATTACAGGAAGACTATCGCGGCTACAATCTGATCGCCTACGCCGGTCGGGTATGGGCAGTAGAAATGACTGCCGGATCGCTTGACTTCGCCAACGCTGACGCTGTGGAAGACTGGCTGACAAACGGAAGTCTGCTGCAAGCAGTCACCGTTGATGGCGCATGCGCAGCGGTGGATAGACTGCTGGATCGTCGAGCTTTTGAAGCTGGCCTATCTAAATTGGGAACAACGTTTGATGGAAGATTGATCTCTTTGACTTCTCGTCTTGAGAACGGCTTGGAAGAAGCGGCGTATCGCAATGACGAGCGCTTGAACACAATGGAAACCCGCCTGGAACAAAGACAAGAGTCTATAGCGCAGCGGCTATCCTTGATCGCACCTGAATCTGACGGCGGGACTCGGCTATTACAGGAAGACTATCATGGCTACAATCTGATCGCCTACGCCGGTCGGGTATGGGCAGTAGAAATGACTGCCGGATCGCTTGACTTCACCAACGCTGAAGACTGGCTGACAAACGGAAGTCTGCTGCAAGCAGCCACCGTTGATGGTGCATGCGCAGCGGTGGATAGACTGCTGGATCGTCGAGCTTTTGAAGCTGGCTTGTCAACAATGGAAACCCGTCTGGAGCAAAGACAAGAGTCTATAGCGCAGCGGCTATCCTTGATCGCACCTGAATCCAACGGCGGGACTCGGCTACTACAGGAAGACTATCATGGCTACAATCTGATCGCCTACGCCGGTCGAGTATGGGCAGTAGAAATGACGGCCGGATCGCTTGACTTCGCCAACGCTGACGTTGTGGAAGACTGGCTGGCAAACGGAAGTCTGCTGCAAGCAGCCACCGTTGATGGCGCATGCGTAGCGGTGGATAGACTGCTGGATCGTCAAGCTGTTGAAGCTCGCTTGTCAACAATAGCGCAGCGGCTATCCTTGATCGCACCTGAATCTGACGGCGGGACTCGGCTACTACAGGAAGACTATCGCGGCTACAATCTGATCGCCTATGCCGGTCGGGTAT